>Ga0207072_1055_pt1 | contig 33030 bp, 27 predicted proteins | sample Alteio_BWMinHeat_68_FD_153570 | JGI IMG/M metagenome (GOLD analysis project Ga0207072, IMG submission 153570) | Enriched cells from forest soil in Barre Woods Harvard Forest LTER site, Petersham, Massachusetts, United States -... | ecosystem: Environmental > Terrestrial > Soil > Temperate forest >... | reverse complement strand
TTGAGGTTGGCGATTTTTTTATCGGCTAACAAGAGAGAAATGCCATCATACTCGACAGTCATGTTTTCTGCGTTTGTGACAAAGTAGGGGGAGAGGTAACCATTAGTGAACTGCATGCCTTCTACAACTTTAAGTGTTGTCTCAATGCCCTTGTTTTCGGTCACGGAAATAATACCGTCCTTACCGACTTTTTCCATTGCTTCACTGATGATCGCGCCGATTTCGGGATCGTTGTTGGCTGAAATAGTGGCGATTTGGCGGACCTCTTCGGAGGATTCGACAGGGGATGCCATTTGGCGGAGTTTCTTGACAATAGCCTCTACGCCTTTGTCGATGCCATGCTTCATCATCATGGGGTTGGAGCCGGCTGTAACGGATTTAATACCGCCTGACATAATGGCTTCTGCAAGGACGATAGCTGTGGTTGTACCATCTCCAGCAACGTCGGAGGTTTTTGAGGCGACCTCTTTAACGACTTGAGCGCCAAGATTTTCAAATTTATCTTTTAAGAAGATCTCTTTTGCAACGCTGACGCCATCTTTTGTAGAGGTAGGTGTGCCATAGTCTTTTCCGATGACGACATTGCGTCCTTTGGGACCAAGGGTGACTTTAACTGCTTTGGCTAGGAGGCGGACGCCACGCATGGCTTTTTTGAGCGCCTCATCATGAAACTCGAGTAATTTTGCCATTTTTCTGCTCCTTATTGGGCGCGTTAGTTGCTTAGGATTCCGAGGATATCGTCTTCAGAAAGGATGAGGAAATCTTCTTCACCGGAGGAGTTTTTGACTTCTGTGCCGGAGTAGTTGCTGAAGAGGACGCGGTCGCCGATTTTGACGTTCATGGGAATGATGTTACCGTCTTCATCGCGTTTTCCTGGTCCGACGGCCATGATTTCGCCTTCTTTGGGTTTTTCTTGAGCGGTTTCGGGAAGGAAAATGCCGCCTTTAGTTTTTTCCATTTTGGAGCGTTTTACTAGTAGGCGGTTGCTCAGGGGTTTTATTGTTTTCATGATTCAGATCTCCTGATAATGTAAGAATGATTGCTGACTTAGTAGTCTAAGAAGAGAAGGGGATTTCTGTCAAGGGGTTTAGCAAACGGGGGTTTTAAGTGCTAATCTGGGTAGATAAGGTATTTACTGCGACGGTTTTTAAATTCTTCACGTTCTTGGGAATGCAGTTCACGTAGAGGCCAGACAATATGTTTTTTTTGGAGAAGGATATTTAGAACTTCGTCAGTTCCGTTGACTTTGTTGAACATGGGGTAGCGGTTTTTGGCGTCGGCTAGTAGTTTATTGAATTCTTCACCAAATAAATTTTTTAAAACTCCCAGAATAAGAAATTGCGTGCTAACAGGCAAATATTTATTTGAATTTGTCACTTTGATTAATACTCCGTGACAGACCTCTTTCGCATACTTTCCAAAGTAGGGTTTAAAGTGCCAGGGCACAAAATAGACCCCCGGAAATTGTTGACTGTTTAGAGCAGAGGCCAATTTGTTGGCATCAATCCAAGGAGCTCCGATCAATTCGAAGGGCAGAGTATACCCTATACCAATGCTGACGATAGATAATTCTCCTAAGATGCCTGTGATCGGATAGTAAAGAGGGGTTGAGGCATCTGGAATATTAGGGCTGGTGGGAATCCATGGCAGCCCGGTATCTTCAAAAGACATGCTGCGCCGCCAACCTTTCATGGGGACGATATATAAGGGAGCGTTGACTTGGTATTCGTTGTTGAAGTACTGCGCAAGTTCACCAATAGTCATTCCATGGCAATACGGAACATTGATATACCCAACGACAGAGCGCCATTCATTGAGGAGAACAGGACCATCAATGGTGATTCCATTGATAGGGTTGGGGCGGTCTAATACAATGACGGGTATATGCAGTTTAGCGGCTTCTTCGAGTACATAATAGAGTGTTGTCGCATAGGTATAGGAGCGAGAGCCGATGTCTTGAATGTCGTAGATCAGAACATCGACGTTCTTAAACATCTCTGGAGTAGGTCTGAAGGTTTTACCATGCAGGCTATAGATGGGAATACCCTCCTCATCTAACATATCGGGGACTAACTCTTCGGCCGTGTATTCGCCACGAATTCCGTGCTCAGGAGCAAACAGGGCGGTCAGCTTGCCTTTCGCTTTCAAGACATCTAGAGTACTGATAAGCGAATGGTTGACTCCAGTCTGATTCGTAATGAGACCAATACGTTTTCCAGAAATCATAGAAGCGTACGGATGGTCAAAAAGCCTCTCGCATCCTAAGGTGACTTTGACCTCTCTTCCTTGAAGAGAACATAAGAGAAAAAGAAATATAAAAAATAAATTAACTTGAACTTTCATGCTTATTCTTATAACTGAAAAGTGATTACCATGGAGAAAAAAATGGTGAGAGAATGAGCAGTTATATTTCCCAAGCGCAGAATTTGGTAGCGTCTGCTAAGGGAAAAGAGTTACCTCCAGAAGAGCGTAAAGAAAAGGCGATTAGTTTAGCTGCTTTATTGTTGCAGGCAGCACAGCAGGTTCAAACACCCAGAGAGGCTCAGCAGCAGGCATTTATCGCTAGCTTAATGGAAGATCGCAACAGTAAATTATTTTTTACAGAGATCACCGACCAGTGCTTCCGCTCTAACCATGCCTCACGCATTGCGGACCAGTTGCGATTTTTAATTCACAAACGCGGCATCCCTAAGGGACTTCCCTTATTGATTGGAGTGGAGTTACGCGCCTTTTCGATGTTCTCAAGGGCTGTTCCAACCTTTTTAGTGCCATTGGCAAAACAGGCGATTCGAAAGGAAGTTGCTTCTGTAGTGATTCCTGGAGAGCCATCCGCTTTAAAAGCCTATTTGAAAAAACGCACACTGGAGGGCTTTAGAGTTAATTTAAATCATTTAGGAGAAGCGATTTTAGGAGAAGGTGAGGCAGAAGATCGTCTCCGACAAAATATTGAGGACCTTAAGCAGCCAGAGATAGAATATATTTCCGTCAAAATATCCTCTATTTGCAGCCAGATCAATCTTTTGGCTTTTAATGAGACTCTAGAGCTATTAGCAGACCGGTTACGAAAATTGTATCGAACAGCGATGGCTAACACTTTTGAATACTCGGATGGAGAGCGAGTTCCGAAGTTTGTCAATTTAGATATGGAGGAGTATCGCGATCTCGCATTGACTGTAGCTCTTTTTCAAAAGGTTTTAGATGAACCCGAATTTTTCCATCACTCAGCAGGAATTGTTTTGCAGAGCTATATTCCAGATTCCTTTACCTATCAACAGAAGCTAACTAAATGGGCGATAGAGCGACAAAAACGCGGAGGAGCGCCCATAAAAATTCGAATAGTAAAGGGTGCTAATTTAGGCATGGAGAGAGTAGAAGCTTCCCTTCATGGCTGGCCTCAAGCGCCCTTTTCGCACAAATATGAGGCCGACGCCAACTTCAAAAAAATGCTGCTATATGGTTGCGATCCTATGCATGCTTCTGCAGTCTATTTAGGGATAGGAAGCCACAATTTATTTGACATTGCTTTAGCATTGATTTTGCGTGCAGAAAATAACTTAGAAACAAATATCATTTTTGAAATGCTCGAAGGCATGGCCCCCCATATTAGCAGAGTGGTCAAGGATGTTGCCGGAGGCCTTTTACTCTATAGCCCTGCTGCAGAAGAGAAAGATTTTCATACAGCTGTAGCCTATTTGATGCGCCGCCTCGATGAAAATACAGCCCCTGAAAACTTTCTAAGCGCACTTTTTAGCATGACGCTCGACAGTACATCATGGGATAAGCAGGTTGAAGAGTTTAGTTTTTCTTTTGATGAAGTTGCAAAGGTGACATCAAACCCCAACCGCACACAAAATAGAAGCAAGAGAGAAAATATTGATCCTGAATCCCTATTTTCGAATGAGCCGGACACTGACTGGTCTCAAGAAGCTAATCGTCACTGGATTTACGGCCATCTAGAAGAGTGGAAATCAAAGCAAAATTGTAGCATTCCATTAACAAGTATTGACCATATCAATCAAACTGTTGCATGTGCCAAAAATGGTTGGACTGCTACCTTGGAAGAGCGCTCGCACTATTTAGCAAAGGCCGCACAAGAACTGCGGCAAAGTCGAGGAGAGTTAATCTGTGCTATGGTGGCAGATGGTGGAAAAACAGTTCCAGAAGCTGATGCAGAAGTGTCTGAAGCCATCGATTTTTGTGAATATTATCGGCGGGACGCGGTGGAGTTGCATGCACTTGAAGGAATCTCATGGAAGCCTTTAGGTGTAGTTGTCATCGCCTCGCCTTGGAATTTTCCCTGTTCCATTTCCGCAGGTGGAATTGCTGCAGCACTTGCGGCAGGCAACACGGTAATCTTTAAGCCCTCTTCCGAAACTGCTTTAGTAGGATGGAAAGTAGCAGAAGCTTTTTGGAGAGCTGGAATACCAAAAAATATTTTACAGTTTGTCACAGGAGATGATGAAACTGTGGGAACAGCACTCATTCAACATCCCGACGTCCATACAGTTATCCTCACAGGTGCTACAGCCACCGCACAGCTTATGCTTAAGCTAAATCCCAAACTGCATCTATGTGCCGAAACGGGTGGAAAAAACAGTATCATCGTCACAGAAATGGCCGATCGGGATTTGGCCATTCGAGATATCATCCATTCGGCATTTAGCCACTCGGGACAGAAATGCAGCGCGTGTAGTTTGCTTATCTTGCTTCCAGAACTCTATGACGACCCTCATTTCCGAAAGCAGCTGTGTGATGCAGCAGCCAGCTTACCCGTCGGTAGTGCTTGGGATATGACAACGCGCATCAACCCACTTATCAAACCTCCTGAAGGGGCATTATTGAAAGGACTCACTGAACTTGAAGAGGGGGAAGAGTGGGCTCTTCAGCCCAAACTCTCAAAAAATAATCCCTGCTTATGGAGTCCTGGAATTAAATGGGGAGTCACAACAACCAGTTTTTCCTATCAAAATGAGCTCTTTGGCCCTGTCCTATCTGTCATGAAAGCTAAAAACTTAGAACACGCCATCGAGATTGCCAATGGAACCAAATATGGCTTGACCGCAGGAATTCATACCCTCGATCAAAGAGAGAGCGATATTTGGGAGCATTCGATTCATGCAGGCAACCTCTACATAAACAGAGGCATCACTGGCGCAGTTGTCTTAAGACAACCCTTTGGAGGTATGAAGCAGAGCTCCTACGGTCCAGGAGCCAAAGCAGGCGGACCCAATTATGTCATACAGCTGATGCAATGCTCTCAGCTAGATCCCCATGCTTCCGATTCATATCACTATTTTTATGAGAACTACTTTAGCCACGACCATGACCCCGTACATCTCATAGGGGAAGATAATATCCTTAGATACATTCCTAAAGATAACTGTGTAATCAGAATTCAAGAAACCGATAATCAACAAGATATTTTAAAAATTAAATCAGCGGCTGATATTACTGGCTGTCATATACATATTAGCCTTTACAATGAAGAAAGTAATGAGCAACTAATCGTCTATGTACGAAGTGAAAAAGTTCAGCTAGTACGCTTTTTAAATGAACCTAGCCTATCTCTAAGAATTGCTCTAGCAGATGAAGGCTGCGAAACTTTAATAGCTCCTGTCATTTCTAACGGCAGAGTCGAGCTTCTTCATTACCTAAAAGAGCAGTCTATTTGCACCGATTACCACCGGTATGGTAACCTCGGTGAAAGATCGCATTAGATGATATTAAACGCAGAGACGCAAAGGCGCAAAGAAAATTATATATATTTTTCTTTTTTTATCTCTGCGTCTTCGCGCCTTTGCGCCTCTGCGTTAAAAATTTTTTAGTAATAGCATGCTTGATTCCTCTCTCTTTTTGCTGACCGATCTATACCAGCTGACCATGGCGCAAGGCTACTGGTCGCAAAAGCTCGTACAGAAAGAGGCTGTTTTCCATCTCTTCTTTCGCAAAATGCCTTTTCAGGGTGGCTTTACTGTTGCAGCAGGACTTGAAGAAGCAGCCAATTGGTTAAAGAATTTTCACGCTACGGAAGATGATATTGCTTATCTCTCTACTTTAAAGGGAGCTTCTGGATCGCCTCTATTTTCAAAAGATTTCTTGTCCTATTTAGCGACGCTTCGTTTCACCGGAAATATTGACGCTGTACCTGAAGGCACTATTGTCTTTCCCCAACAACCACTTCTTCGTGTTGAAGCACCTCTAATCCAAGCTCAGCTTATCGAAACAGCATTGCTTAATCTTATTAATTTTCCCACTTTAATAGCTACTAAAGCAGCACGCATGCATCTCGCAGCTCAGGGAGAACCGCTCCTTGAATTTGGCCTCAGACGTGCGCAAGGTATTAATGGTGGGCTGACTGCAACACGCTCAGCCTATATTGGAGGCTGTGAAGCGACCTCCAATGTCCTGGCTGGAAAGCTTCTCGGTATCCCCGTAAGAGGAACTCATGGCCATAGCTGGGTGATGGCATTCGATAATGAACTAGCCTCTTTTGAAGCCTATGCAGAAGCGATGCCGGACAATATCCTCTTTTTGGTTGATACCTATGACTCTCTACAAGGTGTTGAACATGCGATTGCCATTGCAAAACGCTTGCGTGATAAAGGACGAAAACTCATCGGCATTCGTTTAGATTCAGGAGATCTGGCACATCTGAGCATCCAGAGCCGCATGCTTCTCGATGCCGCAGGTTTTAAGGACGCTGTCATAGTAGCTAGCAACGAATTAGACGAAGTGTTGATTAGCGAATTAAAACGCCAAGGCGCCAAGATTAATGTCTGGGGTATAGGAACTAATTTAGTAACTGGTGGAAATCAACCGGCATTGGATGGAGTTTACAAGCTTTCTGCTTTAAGAGACCCTGGAGAGCCATGGGAAGATAAGATTAAGCTCTCAGAGCAACTTATCAAAATGACAAATCCAGGAATTCTGCAAATCAGACGCTATAAATCCGGTGAAGGAAATATTGCAGACGCACTTTATGACATCCGCACACCTCCCAAAGAACCATCCGTAATTGTTGATCCATTTGATCCCACACGCTTAACTCATGTCCACAAATCTTGGTCATTTGAAGATCTTTTAGTGCCGATCTTTCGCCAAGGAAAATGTATCTATACTTTTCCAAAGCTTCCAGAGGTACGCCAAACAACGTTTAGCAATCTTTCTCACTTTTCTGTTGGAATAAAGCGATTTTATAATCCACATATATACACATCTGGGTTAGAATCTTCTCTCTACTACAAAAAGGTAGATCTGATAAAAAGAATTCGCGAACAAGTATCCTCTGGAGCCTAATTTCATGCCTGTGCAAGCCCTAGTTATCGTAGATGTTCAAAATGATTTTCTCCCAGGAGGAGCTCTAGCTGTCCAGGAAGGCAATCAAATCATTCCCCGCATTAATGAACTTGTTAAGTTGCCCTTTGACGTAATTGTAGCAACCAAAGATTGGCATCCCGCAAATCATGGAAGCTTTGCCTCTAACCAGGGCAAGCTTGTCGGTGAAGTCATCATGCTCAATGGTATTCAACAGATATTGTGGCCTGCCCATTGTGTGCAAGGGTCATATGGATCAGAGTTATCACACGATTTAGATACCTCTCATTTTGAAAAAATATTTTACAAGGGCGTCGATCAGGGCATCGATAGCTACAGCTGCTTTTTTGACAATGGCCACAGGCAGTCCACCGGAATGGAAGACTACATGAAAAAGAAGCATGTCAATAAAGTTTATATTGCAGGATTAGCTACAGACTATTGCGTAAAGTACTCCGTTTTTGATGCCCTTCAGTTAGGATTTGATACTTATGTCATAGAAGATGTCTGCAGAGGGGTAGACATCCAAGCAAATGACTGTCGACTTGCTATCGAAGAGATGAAAAAAGGCGGAGCCCATATCATCAAGTCCGATGAACTATTTATAAATAAAGAAAGAATATTCTCACGAAAATCGGGGTAGTGGGATTCGAACCCACGACCTCTTCGTCCCGAACGAAGCGCGCTAGCCAAGCTGCGCCACACCCCGGTGTCAGATTATTTTAAAAGAAAGGCATTATGTGTACAATAACATCTCATCTTAAAGTTTCAGAAGAAGCTTATCACAGCAATTCAAATAAATACATTATTACAGGCGGTCCAGGTGTAGGCAAGACAACAATCTTGCAGCAACTTGAAGATGTTTTAAAAGTATTTGAAGCCGCACAACATATTATCACACAAGATTTGAAAGCAGGAATTGAAAAGCCTTGGGCAGCAGCCGATTTTGAAGAGAGGATTGTCGCTTTGCAAAAAGAGCGTCAGAAAGAGGTAAAACACGTCAAAGATAAAATTGTATTTTTTGACAGATCTCCCATAGATACAATGACCTATTATTTAATGATTCGATCCTTACCCGTTCCAGAGATAATTAAAAATACGGTCCAAAAGGTCATAGATAAGAAATTCTATAATGAGACAGTTTTTTTGATAGATCATCTAGATTTCTGTGAGAAGACAGAAATCCGAGCTGAAAAATTGGAAGAGAGTATAGAAATTGAACAGAAGATTGAGGAAAGTTATATCGCATTAGGCTTCAAAGTCGTACATATACCTCGTGGAACTGTCGAAGAAAGAATTAAAAAAATTATTGAAGTCCTGTCAAGCAACCTTCATTTCTAGATTTTTTGGAGGATGAGTAACTCCTAGAAATTCCCTGAAATGTTGTGCGAAACAGGCTTCTTTAATGAAGTCGGCCATAAGCAATCTGATTACAACCTCTGTTGTTCCTTGCATGCCCGTTGCTTTGTTTTCTTTGCCTTCCCATCCAGAAATTGTGGCATGAGTCTTTAATCCCAATATTGTTGCAAATTCCTTTTGGGATAGTCCCATATAACCTCGAACAAAAGAGAGATGAGCACCTGAGAAATGAGCAGGAAGCCATAAAAGAGTTGTAAACACTTGATCTTCAAGTTCTCTGTGATTGATGTCAGGTAGAATCTCCCCGCGAAATTCACGAGTCTTCACTCCTTTCAAAACGATTGGGAAACCCAATCCGTTATATTTTATTTTTTTCATTTTAGACCTCCAATCGAATTACCGTGATTACAATAAAATGAATCTCTTCAATAAAGGCAATGCAAACTCTAGCCTGTTCTTCATCTAGAGTTTTTCCTCTGATTGCATAATTCCAATCTGCATATTCGTCTTTATATTCGTCTTTTTTCTTTTCGTGGTAACCCGTATTAATGATGTTTTTTATATCTCCAGTAGTGATGCAACGCTCCCCTTGTCTAAGTTCTGCATGTTTGCTAATAGCATAGGCTCCTTTTTGCATCAGGTTTCTTGCTAAAGCAGCAACATTCTCTATTTTCTTAGTTCTCTTCATTTGTCATATTTTGACATAATTGACAAATTATGTCAATCTTACTTAGGCGGCGTCTTGGAGTTCGAATTGAGGATCGTATTTGCGGCATTCATTCAGGAGTTCGGTCCATAAGGTGTGTAGGCTATCCGAAAGACTTTTTTAATTATAGCTGTTATTGATTTGGTAGACATTGACATTACCACAACCTATGAATCCACTGTAAATTTGTGTATCATCAGGTGAAAAAGCTATGGCATCTCCACTGTGGGTGTTTTGCCAAATAAGGTGAAAGGGTTCTATATTGAATAGAGAAGCCCTATTTCGAGATAAAACTAAGATCTGTTTGCTGTCATTAGAAAAAGTAATCGACTTAAGTACATCAGTCCAAAAGCGTGATTTTTCCCATGTGAACTGATATAGGCAATTGTTAGAAACAAGATCCCAAATACAGCAGCAGGGTTTATCTGTTGCTATAGCGAGTTTGCTACCATCACGTGAGAGAGCTGCCGCAGTCGTATGTACTCGAAAATAAGAAAATTGACGAGCGACAGCATTTGCTATGAAATTTAAAATATTTATTTCGTGCACTTTATTGCCATCCCAGCGGCATATTTTTCCTTCATCCCAAGATACAGCAATAATTTTTTGGCTATCTGATACAAAAAATAAAAAAGCAATGTTTTTAATCTTCATATCTAAAACTTGCAGACATTCTCCAGTGTTTGTATCCCAAATACGTATGTGTCGATCTTGGCAGAGTGTTGCTAACTGTTTGTTATCCAAAGAAAAAATTTCTTTCGTTCGTACTGCAGATTTAAAAGGATCATTTGGCAATGCATATGTACGAAAAAGAGGAACAGCATCTGCTAACTTTAGTATAAGAGTCGTGCGTTTCTTGGTATCATTATCTACAACAGCATTTTCTGAGCATTCAAAATATTTTGTTCCATCAGATGAAAAATGCTTGTTCAGCAGGCCAGGATGATTAATATTTTTGATAAGTTTAAAACCCATCTCTTCAAACTTGCCTTTGAGACGAGCGGCTTGGGACTTATACGTTTGTTTATATATTTCTAACCATGAATTTTCTATTAAAGTTGTGTAAAAAGAATTGAAGTAAAAAGGAAAATGTTTTTTCAAAAGATGTTTCCATAACAGATTGTCTTGTCCAATAATGTGCCAATTGCGACTTACTTTTTGACAAGCACAAACTTCTCGAGCATCGAGAAAATAAAAAATTTTAAGGATCAATTCTGAAGGGATAGGGCTATCATTTCTTGAGTGTGTAGTTGATGTCCAAAAATGCAAAAAATTTAATGAATTTTGCAGTTTAAATAATTCCAACATCATTAGGCGGCGTCTTGGAGTTCGAATTGAGGGTCGTATTTCCGGCAGTCATTCAGGAGTTCAGTCCATAGAGTGTGTAGGCTATCCTGTTGTTCTGCATTTAAGCTATGAATGATCAGAAAGCAGTCATCATTTTGAGCAAAGGCTTTTTTGGTCCAGTTAGCTGATCCTGTGATGAATATTTCATCATCGATAAGCATACATTTGTGGTGCAGAAGGGGGGTACCCTTACTAATGTAGAGAGGTACATTTTGCAAAAAGAGCAGTGTTGCAATATGGTTATTTGCTCCTTTTGCTGCGCTGGCATCCATGGCAACTTCTACTTTAACGCCTCGTTTTTGTGCTCTGAGTAGCGCATGGGTGAGATCATAACGCGTGTAAGTATACATAGCTACTTGGACTGTCTTTTTCGCGCTATCTATCAGCTGGACCATTTTTTTGTGTGCTCGAGGGTTGCCTGAGAGAATCCACATTTCGATTTGCTGGCCTCCTATTTCAAAAGATTTCTCATCGATAGATTCTCCAAGCAGTTTGTAGGGCTTTTGGAGGATATCTCCTATTTGTAGAAGATAGGCAGCAAGATTAGGACTATGGATGGCGCAGACATTATTAGGATAGACTGTGAGAGATTCAGTCGTCATATTTGTTGAGCCTAAAAGGATATTTTTATTATCCACAATCAAGATTTTTAAATGCATTAGCCCATCTGATTCTCGGCAGGTCAATTTAATTTTTTTGGATAATTGTTCTTTTGTAACTGGAAATTTCTCTTTGTCACAAATGATCTTTACCTTAACTCCTTGAGCTGCTTTCGTGTTTAATTTTTGGATAATCTGCTGATCAGTCAAAGTATAAATATAAAATACAATGGACTCTTGAGCATGATCTAGGAGGTCTAGGTAGATCTTGCGTAGGTTGTCGCGGTTTTGTGTGGAATAAATAGCAATCGGTTCTCCATCCGAAGGAAGATGAAACGGATGAAAGGCTGTTTCAAACGAGGTTGCACTCCACGCAATGATCAGGGTAACTAGGACCCATAAGAAATACCATGGCGAGAAACGTTTTGGGCGTGTGATCTGTTTTTTTTTAGATTTATTTTTTGGCATGATCGTTAGATGGGGAGTTGGATGCAGATGCCTTCTAGTGCCTTTTGAAGACCTGTGTATCTGCGGTGTACTTCGTTATTATGCACTGAGATAAAGATTGCTTTTTTGCTGCCAATAATGACAACTAATTTTTTTCCCCGCGTGACAGCAGTGTAGAGTAGGTTACGGTCGAGCATCTTGTAGTGGCTTGTATGGATCGGGATAATAATGCAGGGGAATTCGCTGCCTTGAAACTTATGGACCGATACGGCATAGGCCAGAATAATTTCATCAATCTCTGTGAAATCATACACGATACTCCTTCCATCGAAGTCAACCATCAGCTCTTGTTCACCAAAATCGATATGAGTAATGAAGCCTACATCACCGTTAAAGACCTCTTTCTTATAGTTGTTTCGAATCTGCATGACCTTATCTCCCTTTTTAAGGGAGCGTCCCATACGAACTAGTGGTTCGCCATGAGGATTCAGGGTCTTTTGCAGTTCATTGTTGAGATTTTCAATTCCAAAAAGTCCTCTCTTCATAGGAGCTAGGACCTGAATATCATTTAGCGGGTGGTAGTGGTACTTTCGGGGCAACCTCTCACTGACCAGGACAAGAATGGTTTGCAAGACCTCTTCGGGAGTAGGAGCTTCGATAAAGAAAAAGTCACTGTCCGAAGTGATGTTTAAATCGGGCATCTGGCCCATATTAATGCGGTGGGCATTGGTGATAATGCGTGAATGGGCTGCCTGGCGAAAGACTTCGTTTAGGGCTGTTACAGGCAGAATTCGCGAAGAGATCATGTCTTTGAGAACATTGCCTGGACCTACACTAGGAAGCTGATTTACGTCTCCTACAATGACCAATCGAGCATGCGACGGAATAGCCTTCAATAGGCTGAACATGAGTGAAGTATCAATCATGCTCGCTTCGTCGATGATAATTAGATCAGCATCGATAGGGTTCTGCCGATTTTTTTTAAATCCACCTGCCTGGAAATCCCACTCTAAGAGGCTATGAATCGTTTTCGCTTGTTTTCCGGTGATTTCTGTCATCCGCTTGGCAGCCTTTCCTGTAGGCGCTGCAAGCACTATTTTGTTAGTCAGCTGCTGGGTAATGGTCAGAATGGCGCGTGTGATGGTGCTTTTACCAGTACCAGGACCGCCGGTGATGATTTGGACCTTATCGGAGAGTGCGCTAGCAACTGCTTTACATTGATTGACGGCCAGTTGCAGAGAGAGCTGCTGCTGTACCCAAGCCAGAGCCTTTTCAACATCAACTGGGCGTAAGCTGCAGGGAGAAGAGCGTAAACGAGCGATTTCGCGTGCAATTCCCGTTTCGGATACAAAAAGACCCTTCAGCCATAGGAAAGGTTTTAATTCAGCGCCGTAGGGCAATGTATAGACGACGATCCGCTCTTCTTCCTCGATCGCTTTGATTCTTTGTTCAATGAGGTTGGCTTCGACTGCTAACATTTCGCTCGCAATGGGAACGAATTCTTCTAGCAGATAGCAGACATGACCTTCGCTAGTGAGTTCTAGAAGTACATGTTCGATGCCGGCATCCACCCTTTGAGGAGCGTGGTGAGGCATGCCAAGTTTATTTGCGATCTGATCGGCGGTTTTAAATCCTATTCCATAGATATCCCTGGCGAGAGCGTAAGGATTTTCTTTAAGTTGTTGGATGCTGTTAGTGCCATATGTCTTGAAGATTTTTTGAGCATAGGTGCTGCTTACGCCATAGCCTTGCAGGAAAATCATGACGTTGCGGATACTTTTTTGCTCTGTCCAGCAGGAAATAATGAGACCGATTCGCTTTTTTCCGAGACCTTTGACTTCGAGAAGACGCTCAGGGTGACTTTCAAGGATATCAAAGGTCGAAGCGCCGAAGGCATCCACAATTTTTTCGGCGTAGGAGGGGCCGATGCCTTTGATGAGGCCCGATCCAAGATATTTTTTGATACCATTGATGTCGGCAGGGATTTCGCTTTTGAAATGGTCTACTTCGAACTGCCAGCCGTAGACAAGGTGCTTTTTCCAGTTACCCCAGCATCGAATACATTCGCCAGGCTGAACACCCGGCATGACTCCCACAATGCAGACAGGATCATTTTTTTCAGGGACTTTTAGGTGAGCGATCGTATAGCCGTTTTCATCGCTCTGGTAGGTGATCCTTTCGATGCTTCCGCTAATACATTCCATTCTGCAACGCCATTTTTTGCAGTAAGTCTACACGATTTATGATTTTGCTCGCTTCTTGTTAAAAAATGGAAACTTTGTTACCACAATATGTGAAATGCTAGTTATTAACCTGAGTTTTGGGTTTTAAACTTTTGGGATAGCATGAAAGCTCTCGCAGATCGAAAGGTCACTAGAGCCGCGAATGCGGCAAAAGCATGTAGCCACAGGCGTCAGCCTGTGGGCAAATGCAATCAAAAAATAAAGCCGCGTTAGTGGCGACAGAAATCAGCAATGGATCTTTTCCTGTCGCCACTAACGCGGCTCTAGTGTTTAATTTGGCCTCCCACAGGCTGACGCCTGTGGCTACATGCTTTTGCCGCATTCGCGGCTCTAGTAATCTTTCGTATTAAGGCAAGAGATTAATCAAGAAGGAAAAATTAAGTTAGCCAATCTTGGAAAACTGTTTTCCAGTAGGCGTCAGAGATATCCTTGGTGGCGTAGTAGAATAAATTATTGAAGTTGACTCTATTACGCACAACATCTTCTCTTTCGTCATCTTCTTCGTCGAAATCTACAATGTAGCAAAGATTATCTTCGGGTATTGTAGAAAATTCAGTTTCAGCAAATTTTTGGGCTTTACTTTCTAAGAGATAGAGCACTAGGAGGTCCTTTAGGACCTTTTCTTCACTTGATTTTTCAATTAACTGTTTCAAATAATCATCAAAACCGATAGTCATTATAGTGATTTCTAGATGGTTTATATCGCCATCGAAGACAAAGTCGAAGTATTTTTTTTTGGCTTCCCACTCACTTGTGAGTGCATAGTAACGCATTTCATCGCTGATATCTAAATATTCATACATCTGATTTTTGAAATCATGATCTTTTAAATGTATCTCTAGCTTTAGTTTTTTTTCGCATTTTTTAGGAGAATCTATTTTATTTATAATGGAGACTTGTAATGTGATAAGAGCTTCTCTATATTCCTTCTCTTCTAACGTTGTATCGGTAGTTAAGCAAAAAATCTCTTTAAAGATCTCAAAAATAACTTGGAAAAATGTCTTTTGGCCATAGGTATTCACTAAATGAGAGACTTGTTTATTTATTAAGGCAAGTTCGTTGGGTTCAAGGTCCGGATCTTTAACGTAATCGTTGAGTACTAGAAGATCTTGTGTTGAAGGATTAAATTGATCAAGAGGTTTAGATTGAATATAGTTAGATGTTGATAATCGTAATAGTTCATTATTTACAAGTGACATTAATATACTCCGCTTTAAATTATTATTTTACTACTTAATTATTAAGGATAATTAAAAATTAAGTAGTTATTTTATTTAGATTGAATTTTTGGCTGGATTTGCTTAGTATGGCGCTCTATGCCTCTATTTACTAAAGAAAGCTTAGAAACGCTTAAACAGCGTGTCGATATTGTCGATGTAATCGAATCCTATGTGGAGCTCAAACGGAGTGGGGTTTCGTATAAGGGTCTATGTCCTTTTCATGATGAAAAATCGCCCTCTTTCCATGTGACTAAAGGTCAAGGGTTCTTTCACTGCTTCGGATGCGGTGCTCATGGGGATGTGATCAGTTTTTTGATGCAGCATGCCAAGCTCTCTTTTTCTGATGCAGTAGAGATGTTGGCTCAGCGTTATCAAGTAACTTTGGAAGTTGTTGAGAGTGCTTCTGAGCGGGATAAGTTTGATAAAGCTGCGCATAAACAGGCGTTAGAAAGAGCGTGTCAGCTATATCATCATTTTTTATTGCATACTTCTCAAGGGCATGCGGCCTGTAAGTATCTCTACAACCGAGGTATTGATTTGGCGTTTATTCAGCGTTTTAGGCTGGGATATGCTCTGCCTGAAAGGGATCTATTTTGTAAGGCGATGGCTCGCGTAGGGGTTCAAGAAAAGACACTCATCGAAGCGGGTATTCTATCTGAGAGTGCGAAGGGATTGCGTGATCCTTTTAGCGACCGAATTATGTTTCCGATTTGCGATGCTTCTGGGTCGGTAATAGGCTTTTCTGGGCGGAAATTTAAGGAGGAGACTTTTGGGGGCAAGTATGTCAATACGAGTGAAACTCCGCTGTTTAAAAAGAGTAAGGTTCTTTTTGGATTAGATCAGTCGCGCAGGCGTATGGCCAAGGAGCGGCAAGCGATTATTGTAGAGGGGCAGATCGATGCATTGCGTCTGTTATTCCATGGCTTGGATCTAGTGGTAGCGTCTCAAGGGACAGCTTTTGGAGAGAGTCATCTAAAAGAGCTTACAGGATTGGGTGTTAGGGAAGTCTTTCTGGCTTTTGATAGCGATAAAGCTGGCAGGGAGGCAGCCTTTAAGGTAGGCCATCTTTTCGCCAAGGCGGGAGTGGGTGTGAAGGTGATGCAGATGCCTCAGGGTGCTGATCCGGATAGTTATGTACAATCGAAAGGAATCGACGCGTTCTTGGAGTTGCTTAAGGGGTCTGGTGATTATCTTGCGTTCCTTGTGGAGCATTTGTCGATGCAGTTTGATCTTTCGTCGCCAGCGGGAAAGAATGGTCTTGTGCATGAGTCTGTGAGGCAGATACGTCAATGGGAGGAGCCTGTGTTGGTGCACGAGAGTTTGCGGCGGTTGGCGCAAATTTTACAGCTGCCTGAGGAGGCAGTAGGAAGCGTGGGAATAGCGCCAACGCATGTATTTACAAAGAAAAGTGCATTTGCAGGGACATTGGAAATAGATCCTGACAGAGTTTTGGAGAGTGATTTGCTGAGATGGTTGGTGATAACAGGTCCTTTGAAGCCGCATTTTGCGATTTTAGCAATAAAAAATTTGAAACCCTCCCATTTTTGTGTACCGGTATGCCGTAGGGCCTTCGAGACTATTCAAGAGGCTGCTGAAATAGGTCAGACGTGTGATTTTTTAACTCTAGCGGCTCATTTGGGTGATTCCGAAGTACAAGAGCTTATTCATGATCTGCATTTTCGTAAGGTGAATTTGGAGAGATCGGAGGGATTATTTAGAACAGTCGTGCAAAAGTTATTAGAGAGAGAGTGGATGAGTAAACGAGAGGAGTTGCGGTTAAAAATCCAGAGTGGAAGTTGTAGTGATGAGGAGGTCACGGCCTTATTGCAGGAGTTTGATCGACTAAAAAAGACTCCGCCAAAAGTGGTAGAATAACACACGCTCTAGGAAATACTGTTATTAATTTATTATTTTTGTTATATTTTAACAATGTTAGAAGATTCTCCTGTTGATCAAATAATTATTCCTGAACATTGGGATGGTTTGCGTATAGATAAAATTCTTGCGCTGCAGTATCAAAATGTGCATTCGCGTAATTATTTTCAAATCCTGATCGAAAAAGGTAATGTATTTCTTAATGGAACGGCCATTGAAAAGAAGAGGATAGCTATTCCCTCTGGGTCTTTGATTGAAATTCATTTCGAACAGTTACTTCCTCCAGATGTTAAGCCTGAAGCAATTCCGTTGGATGTGATCTACGAGGATGAGCACATCATCGTAGTGAATAAGCCTGTGGGTATGGTAGTGCATCCGGCACCAGGACACTGGTCGGGGACTTTTGTAAATGCGTTAATGCATCACTGTAATTTGGAGATGTCAGGGGATACTTTGCGTCCTGGAATTGTGCATCGATTGGATAAAGATACATCGGGGCTAATGGTTGCTGGAAAGACAGCATTATCGCATCGTCTTCTAGTGGAGATGTTTGCGGCGCGAGAAGTGGATAAAGAATATTTGGCTCTCTGCGTGGGAAATCCTGGAGAGCGAAATGTTACAGCTCCTATAGGAAGACACCCTGTAGAACGGCAAAAGATGGCCGTGCGTGAAGAGGGAAAAGCCGCATTGACAGAGTTTCGCACTTTATCTACGAAGCAAGGAATCAGCCTTGTAATGGCGAAATTGCATACTGGGCGAACGCATCAGATACGTGTGCATTTGCAGCATATTGGATGTCCTTTATTGGGGGATGCGCTCTATGGGAGCGATAGCTTTAATCGGCGTTATGGCATTAAGCGTCAAATGCTTCTGGCAAAAAATCTGCGGTTTAGGCATCCTATTTTGAAACAAGAGCTGGAGTTTAGCGTGCCGTTACCTGAGGACATGCAGACGCTAAAGTTTTTGTTACTAGAGAAACCCTAGTAGTTTTACTAAAGGCAATTTTTTTTGAGTAGATAATTTTAGAATAATAAGTTAACATAACAATTGAAGAAGGGCTACCTTCAAACCTATTCGACCAGTAACAGATATACCAAGGATCGAGCTATGAAAGAATTTGTAGCTTATATAGTGAAAAACCTCGTCGACCACCCAGATAAGGTAAAAATTAACGAGATTGGGGGTACTCAGACCCTGATTATCGAATTATCCGTTGAGAAGTCCGATATAGGCAAGATCATCGGAAAGAAGGGTAAAACGATTAATGCTATTCGTACATTGCTAATGTCCGTTGCAAGCCGAAATGGAATTCGTGTGAGCTTAGAGATATTAGAAGACGAGCATTGATTAGTTAGCTATAGGGTGCGTGGCAAATAGGGCGTAATAGTTGCTTTACGCGAATTAATAGAGCCCGCATCATAGCGTAAAATGGCCCATGGTTTGATTCTCTGCGATGTTTTGACTAGTGAAAGACGCACTGGTAAAAAGTGTCGACGAAAAATTTCTTCGATCTCTGGTTGAGCATTATCTCCAGAGAGTATTTCTAAATACAGATGATTGTTCTGCAGCTCGACTGCACTCTGAAAAGCTAGCAAAAAGCTGCTTAGATGTGCGAGTGCTTCGCGTTGGTGAGGCCCCCAAAACCAGAGTTCGTCTTGATGCACATAACGTCCTACGCGGTCTTCATAGACTTCATCAGTGCTTGGGATAGTGCTGATCATAAAAAGGTGAAAATCGATCTCTGGATGAGTTTGCACAACGTCGTATGAGTTTTGCAACCATTGTTCCATAATTTTTTGACGATTTTTTTCGAATGCGGGAATATTGGAGCTAAAGAGTTTGATCTGGCCAACGCGGCAGCATTTATTTTGTTCTTTTGTATCGGCAAAGAGTTCGTGGGGTTTGCCTTCACCGCATAGTTTAATCTGTTTTTCGATCTCTTCTTCTTTATAGCTAAATATTTTTTTATAGATAGAGTGCATATCAGGCGACTTTAGGATGCGTTTGGCTGCCTGTTTAGCAAACTGTGCATTGCGTGGAATGTCGTCGAGGTCGATGACTTCGATAACTTTTTTTTCGATGAGAGATTTCATGCGGTTTAAAAGGTTGACCACGCACATGATGTCGCGGGTGGTGACCTTGTTGAGCAGATCAGAATCGTCGCAAATTCCGATTAAGAAGGTGAGGTATTCGGCAAATTCTCGTTTAGGATGAATATACGAAGAGCTTTGAGTTTGCGCGACAGAGATTTTTTTCAATAATCTTCTTTGCAAACGAATGTTTTGAGACGTCTGTGGAGCTTCCGATAGCTCTTTCAGCTGAGCCTGAACCTGTTCTAAAGTCATTCCACCTAAGCTATAGCGGTCATTGAGCGCACATGCGATTTCACCAAGGTGTACGCTGGTGGACTGGGCGTCGCTGATCATTGCTAAGGGTGTGGAGGAGGTAGCTAGAGAGGAGCGATGATGGTCGATGACGCTGATAACTGAGAGGTAGGGGGCCATACGCACTTCATCCATGCTGCTAAAGTCTCTGAGAGAGGCTGTTCCTAAGACAGATTTACGGAGGGTATCGCCCCAAACTACTCCGACGGGGAAGGTGTTGTTTCCTTCTTCAGGGATAAGGACTGTGAGGTAGTTGTAGGACTTCATTTTTAGACGGATTTCGTCTACTTCGCTGTTGAGAGTGATGTACTGCTCGGGTCCTGGTGCCGTGACTCTCTCTTTAACTAAGACGGAGACATCTAGGCATTCGACATAGTTTCTGATGCAGTGGATGGCGATGTCGAGCTGGATGATGATGCGTTCAATCTGATTGAGAATGGTGGTGCGGTTTTCGACAAGAGTGCCTTGGACATCAAAGAGGTTAGAGTAAAAGAGGTTTTGTAATTCTTGGATAAAGAGGCCGAGTTCATAGACTTCAAAGGCGTTCATCGCTTCGCTAAGGTCGCGGAACGAGCCATTAAGGCCTTGTGGAATGCCTAAGACTTTAATGAGGAACTGATTTAAGTCCTCTTTTTGTTTATCGTTAAACTCTTGAACGGGTTCGCATTGATCTAATTTTATGTCGCAGGCAGACGCAATAAATTGCTGCACTTGGTCTACATGTAGTTGAGGAGAGGCAAAAAGAGAGATTAGTTTAATGTGTAGATTGTTTTCAAACCAGTGTAGACACGATTTAAATAAAACAATAACTTGACGTACAGGCTCTATATCAGAACTGCGCCAATCCCCTTTGTAGTGCCCCTGTTCATCTACTAATATGACAGCTTTTTCGTTGATTCCATGGTCTATGGTGCTGATGGAAACAGAGCCATCTTCTTTGGAAAGATTTTTTTTAGTAACTAAGTCTTGAGCTGTCAAAGTTAATGTAAGCGCAGTGCGAGCAGTGCATGTAAAAATTCCTTTGCCAAAGAGATCGTGATAAATAGGAGTTAAGGGTGAAGAGGGGGGTCCGCCTGGAAGGCACCAGGTATGCTGACCAGAGCCTACACGAGCCGAAAACGCGTCTACCCATCCCCAGAATGAGGCGATCGTAGTATCGATATCGGGAGAGAGGTGAGCGACGACGAAATGTGTACCGGAGAAAGTTAGTCCATTACCGATGGGAAAGTAAGCTTGGTAGGCATCGCGTGGGAGGGATTTGCCCATGATTTTTGCGCGGATTTCATACTGTTCTTCGGTAGTAACTTCGGAGAAATGATTGAGCCAGAATTCGAAGAGAGTGATTGTATAAGGAATGGAAAAGAGTTTTAAGTCATTAATTTTTTGAATATAGTCAACTATAGCACCTAAGAGAAAAACTTGTTTAGGAGCTCTTTGGATTAACTCTAGAAGTATTTGATTGATGCGTTTGAACTGCTTACGTCGGGAGAGGGAGTGGAATGCTTTCGTATTGAATTCATCAAAAACGATATGGATTCCTTCGAAAAGATCGGGAGGTGAAGAGAAATCTCCAATCAATACCATACCCTGAATCTCCGGTATAAGTCGGACTGAGTAGGATTCGAACCTACGACCACCCGCTTAGAAGGCGGGTGCTCTATCCACTGAGCTATCAGTCCCGATGCATATAGATCATAATCGCTCAGAGCGGTTCTTTTCAAGCCAAAATCCTTTATGAGCGCTGAAGAATTGATTAAAGCGTTCAGGAGTGTTTTGGCAAAGCTTTCCAAGTTGATATCCTACCCACTTAGTTAATAAAACCATGCAGCCATAAGGAATTTGATGAGGCGACGTATGCCAAAGCTCTTTTAGAAGAGCTTTTGTGTATGTCTTACCCCTATCGCTATCCCCGCGAGTGGTTGCAAGCACTTGTTCAAACTGCCGACGCGCATAGCCTATGTCAAAGTGTCGTTGAAACTCCTGGCGCAATCCGTAGTTGTGGGAGTGATGGACTAACGCTTCGGCTACATAAGCAACACAATACCCGTTATGGATTAATTCTGCACATGCGAGAGTATCTTCACCTAATAAAACTTTTTTGAAACCCCCAATGGAATCTAGAGCGTCATTTCTGTAGGCGGCAAAAGAATTAGAGCAGAAGAATGTTTGACGTCCCAGATGAGGGATATCTTGCTTTGAACGCAGTTCGCTCTGGGGAGGGTAGTTGAAATGCCGATGAAACGCTTCGAATAGTGTAGCGCCAGAATGCGGAATCTGCCTTGCGTAGGAGAGAGCAGCTTTGCCTTCTAGGAGAGGAGCGACTAGTTTATTAAGGACATGCTTATCACAGGCGTAGGCATCTTGAGTTACCATGACGACGATATCAGTGTTGAGCTGATGACGCGCCCATTCGCGTGTTGTTCCATGATTGAAAGATGCGCAAGGGATGATGGCTGTTTTTGCGCCAAGAGCACTAGCAAGCTCAACGCTGTTGTCATTCGAGGAGGAGTCAACAACCAAAACAGTAGGGTTTAGCGGAGAATTGAGCAGCGGCGGTAAGCAATGAGGTAAGTGACGAGCAGCGTTTAGTGTTAGGACGCAAATGCCGATAGAGTGTTGTTGCATGAGAGCATTCTAACAAAGAGCAGATTAAACACAAAAGGACAAACGACCTTAACGACACTAAGGACCTTAAGGACAGTCCTTAAGGTCCTTAGTGTCGTTAAGGTCGTTTGTCCTTTATCTCTGTTTTTATGCAACCGTGACTTCAGGGCACAGGTAGACATCCTGAATAACGTTTGTTAATTCTACACCCTCTTTAAAAGGTCTTTGGAAAGCTTTGCGTCCCATGATTAGGCCCATACCACCAGCGCGTTTATTGATGACCGCGGTGATAACGCCATCTTTCCAGTCGTCGGCAGTGGAGGCACCCCCAGAATTGATCAGCCCTACGCGTCCATTATAGCCATTGAGGACTTGGTAGCGACAGAGATCGATAGGATGATCGGTGCAAAGTTCGGTGTACATGAGCTCGCTGAACTTGCCGTAGTTCTGCTTATCCTTATTGAGAGCTTTGTAGCCGCCATTATTTGTAGGTAATTTTTGTTTGACGATATCTGCACCGATGGTAGCTCCGAGGTGGTCGGCTTGCCCGGTTAGATCAGCGCTGGTATGGTAATCTGTTCCGTTAACTTTGAAGGCGTTGTTGCGTAGATAGCACCAGAGAATGGTCCCCATGCCTAGATCATGTGCATGTGAGAAGGCTTCGCTGATTTCGTGGATTTGTCGAGTGCTTTCTGGAGAACCGAAGTAGATAGTTGCACCGACGGCGACGCAGCCCATATCGTAGGCTTGTTTTACATTAGCGAAGAGTACCTGGTCGAATTTATTGGGGTAGGAGAGGAGTTCGTTATGGTTAATTTTTAGGATGAAGGGGATTCTATGAGCATAGCGGCGAGCGACATTGCCTAGTACTCCCAGAGTGGAGGCGACACCATTGCAACCCGATTCGATAGCGAGGCGGACGATATTTTCAGGGTTGAAGTAGATAGGATTGGGAGCGAAGGAAGCTCCGGCAGAGTGTTCGATGCCCTGATCGACGGGCAGGATAGAGAGATACCCAGTTCCTGCTAGGCGGCCAGTATCAAATAATCTTTGCAGGTTGCACATGACGCGTATATTGCGATCACTGTACATAGTTATTGTGTCGATCCATTTTGGGCTGGGAATGGTTAATTGGTCTTTGGGGACTTTGCAGGTGTGATTTAGTAATTTGTCAGCCTCGTTTCCGAGGTAAGAGCGAATTTGTTCGTAAGTTGTTGATTTTGAAGACGTTAGAGTAGGCATAACTCCTCCTTAGAGCAACTCAAATTTTGATTTTGTCATAAGTAGCGATTTTTATCAAAGATTGTTACAGTATTAGCTATGATGTACGAAAAACTAGTGGTTCAACCCGAAGATCCTATCTTAGGAATACCTCCTCTCTTTAGAGCTGACACTCGGCCATTTAAGGTAAATTTAGGCATTGGCGCATACCAGGATGAGCATGGCGTTCCTGTTGTCTTCGACGCTGTTCGCCAGGCAGAAGAGTTTCTTTTGACTCAAAAGCTGGATAAAGAGTACCTGCCAATCTCAGGAGATGCTGCTTTTTGTGAGGCTGTCGCACGCCTTATCTTTGGTGAAAAGGCCCTATGCATCGAAGAAAAAAGGTTGGTAACGCTGCAGACGATAGGCGCTTCAGGAGCTCTTCGTTTAGGTGGTGAGTTATTAAAAGAGTGTGGAGTGAGTAAGATTTATCTTCCTGAAACCACATGGTCGAATCATAGAGCGTTACTTTCACGCGCGGGGCTGCAGCTAGAAAGTTATCCTTACTATGATCTCAGTACCCATAGCATTCTGTTTGATCGTTTATGCGAGGCGATTTCTGAAATAAAAGAACAGTCTGCGGTATTGTTTCAGGCTAGTTGCCATAATCCGGCAGGCTGTGATTTAACGGAAGAGCAGTGGAGAGTGCTCTCAGAAATATTTAAAGCTAACCGACAAATTATTCCCTTTTTTGATATAGCCTATCAAGGTTTAGGAAGAGGCCTTGACGAGGATGCTTATGGAGTTAGATTGTTTGCTAAAGAGCATGCGCCTTTAGTGACAGCCTCATTTGCAAAGAACTTTGGCCTTTACGGCGAACGGATGGGCATTTTATCAGTCGTTTTGCCAGAGGCAGACCAGTTTCAGGCAGTGCTGAGCAATTTGAAGCAGTTAGTGCGAGGAAATTATTCTACACCACCTTTACAGGGCGCTAGGATAATAAAAACCATTTTGAATACCCCAGAGCTGTACCAAGTCTGGGTGAATCAGTTGACCTCAATCCGACAAAGACTGCAGACGATGCGCGATGCTTTATTTTCGCAGCTTTCCCAGGGATGTGCTACAAAGGATTTTTCCTTTATTCAAAGAGACAAAGGCTTTTTCTCTTTAACCGGTTTAACAAAAGAACAGGTTTTGTGGCTTAGGAAAGAGAAGGCGATCTATTTGTTGGAAAGTGGCCGTATGAATGTGGCTGGATTGAATCATGACACTATCGCTTGGGTAGTTTCTGGCATATTGGAAGCCTTTCAGAAATGAAGAAGCAGTCGATTTTCTATTATTTAATCCCTCTGGTAGTATTGTTGATTATTTTTAATGTTTCCCGCTCCTATGGTGAGACCTTAAGAGGAACTCTTTCAGCTCTGCTAGCTCCTGTTTGGAGGCTATTTGGAACAGAGACGTCTATACAGTCGCACGAAGAGAGAAAAACAAATTTAGAACTCGAAAATGCACAGTTGAGACAGCTTGTCCAACAAGAGCTTGCTTTGCTTGACAAGATGGCTATGTTGCAGAATATCCGAGGAGCAGAAAAACATAAGGAACGTATTTCAAAGAATCTTGAGGATCAGCTAAACGGAGTCCCGGCTAAAGTGCTTTATCGCTCTCCCGTTGTTTGGAGTAGTTCATTATGGATTGATGTAGGTGAGCAGCAGAATATTGCTAAAAATAGTCCTGTGCTTGTACGTGGTGCTGTGGTAGGGGTGATCGATTATGTAGGCCGCCAGCAGAGCCGTGTGAGGTTGATTAGCGATTCGGGATTAACTATATCAGTCCGAGCAGCCCGAGGAGGCTGGCGAGACCGTTGGTTAGCAGAGATGGCCCAAACATTAGCTAGACAGTTAGGAAACCGAGAAGAGCAGCTATCGGAAGCGTTGACAACTTTAGTAAAAAAACTTCAGGATGAGAGTGGCACATTGCTACTGGCGAAGGGGGAGATACGCGGATCGAGCATGCCCTTATGGCGGACAATGGGACAGAGGTTAAAGGGAATAGGATTTAATTATGACTTTGCTGATGAGGAAGGGCCGGCAAGAGATTTGCGGAGAGGCGTTCCAGAGGGGTCTTTAAAAGAGAGCGATGCGGTGCCGATTTTGAAATTAAAAGATTTACTTGTCACAACAGGGTTCGATGGCATATTTCCCCCAGGATTACCTGTAGGCGAAGTAGTTAAAATCTCCCCATTAAGCGAGGGAGACTATTATTATTCGTTGGAGGCAGAACCCGCTGCAGGTAATTTGGAAGACATTAATGAGGTTTTGGTTCTTGCTCCGGTAGGGTTTGATAAAGATGAGCAACCTCCAGCCGTGCTATGGTAGAAAAAAATTAAACGCAAAGACGCAAAGGCGCAAAGAAACTTAACTTTGCGCCTTTGCGTCTTTGCGTTTAATTTAGATCTTATCTTTTATTCTCTTATTCTGTTATTCTTGCTCTTTTTTTATGCGAGGTTAATAAAATGGCAACTACTTCTTCCGTTTCTAATCACATTACTGTTCACAATTCTGATATATTTTTTGATGTTTGTAGCCAGGTTTGCACATATTTAAGGGATAATCCGCTGATAGGGGAATTAAAGTGTGATTATTATGGCACTCCTCTAAGAGCTGGTTATACATACATTTTGTTAAATATAGAAGAGTTTAAAAAACTTTCACAAATTGCTAAAAAAGCAGGTTTTAAAGTACCCAATTTCATAGATAGTCCACGCGGACCACACTTTAAAATTTTTGATAAAAAAGAAATAGAATCTGAGTATCGAGAAGAGACAGCCGAATATTTGCAGTCGTTATCTTCTGAGATTAAGTTAGAGGTAGTTAGAGTTAAAATTCAAAGAGATATAGCTTGGTCTAAAGGCATTTATGATCTAGTTGTACTTGAAGTAAAAAGAGAATGGTTCGATGCCATTCGATATGATCTCTGGTTAGATCCTTCTGAAGAGAACTACCAAATTATTATTGGAATAAAAGAGTCTAGTAATCATTCCCAAGAGGAAGCATTACTGACGCTTGAAAAAAATGATATTGATGATGCAATCTCAAGGCTTTCAGATAAAATATTTGATCTTTTCAAGCAAAAACCTATTATTGGTACGATTAATTTTCGAAACGAGATCGATCATGTTGTAGGTCTCGACTTAGAAATTAAAGCTGAACACTTTACAAAATTAAATCCTCTTATTGAATCTGAAGGATTTATCCCTTCTGAAGTGGATGAAAGCGCTAGCCAGTACTTTAAAATAATTTCTCGTCGGGAGATCAAAGGTCGAACAATTTATTCAAAAAAAGATGAGAAGTTAATAAAGTTAATACCAATTAAATTTAAACATAATATTAATGCATCTAGAAAACCTTGGACATCAGAGGTTGCTGTGTGTTTTGATTCCACTCCCTTTAATACTATCAGAAAGTCAATCGGTTTAAAGCCTTTAAAAGAGGACCACAGTATAGTTTTAGGGACGCGAAAATGGGTTGACTATATTAAGACCGATTTTCCTTTTAGTGATTATGATGTTGCAGAATTCCAAACCACACCAGAGGTAGCACCCGAACGATCGATCGATACTCATCCCACCAAGGAAAGTATCATTAATTTGATTTTTAAAACTATACAAGATCAAATCGTTGATTTTAATGGTGTTTTATTAACTAACGGTTACTTTATCTATTTAAAAGTTAATGATGTGTTTATTCAACATACTCTAATTCAGGGTCTATTGAATCAATTAGGATATTCGTTGCCACCATTTTTTAATAGAATAGACTCTGTAGGTGCTCATATTTCTCTGATTTCTCCTAAAGATTTTGTAACATATAAAAATAAAATTCATCCCACGAAATTAGGGAAACAACATTCTTTCAAACCCCTAAAATTCGAAAAAGCTAATCCACCTAATTGGAAAGGAGTTTTTGAAATTTTACTGCTGAAAGTCGAAGCACCTGAATTACAAGAATTGAGAGTAAAATATGGATTACCTCAAACATTTCCTTTCCATATAACTTTGGGTATAAAGCGGGTCAAAAAAGATAAAGCAGATGAAGTTACTCTCAATATACCATTAAAAACGCTTTCTTCAGGGATAGATGAGGACAAATTTATAAAATTTGCTTACATAAATCCTTTTAGATATCAATTAAACTATATTAACAATGGTATTCTTTATTTTCCTGGTCTTTGTATAAGTTCTTCATCCCTCATAAATTTTAATAATTTTATTAAGTCATTCGGTTATGAATTATTAAGTACTACAACCCAACATATTAAAGTTTTTTCTGATATACCTCACCATAACCCATTTAATAAAAATATTAATTTTGAACGATTACAAGAAAAATTTGATCAAGAAATAGCATTTCCAGCTCAATACAGTATTACAAAGGACACAAAAACAGGTGAGCACTTTTTTGTTATTTGTGTTAATCAATTCTTTTTGAAAGAATTTGTCATGAACCTTTTTGGGATGAACCCTTTTGAAAATCGTAGCTTTCAACTAGCATTTAGAAAAATCGGTTAAGACATTTCGATGAGGAGATAATGGAATCGTGGCAGAAAGAGCATCAAGAGATTAGCTTAGAGGTCGAAAAGCTGGAAAAGCAGGTGAATTCTGCAATCGGTTCGATGCGTTTAAACAAGAATTTATTTTTTCGATTCGAGATTCAGTCTTTGAGAGAGAGGATTATTCGCTTTTTTGAAAATGAGGTGAAGAATATCCCAGCGTATCCTGAGATGCTTTCTCAGTTTAGCGATGTCGCTTTATCCTTAGCCAATTTAGAGAACTCTCTGCCGGTTTTCAATTATTACTACAAAACTCCTTATAGGGTTCAGCCTGCCGATCCGCAGGTAATTCTGTCACATCTTACTATGATCGATACTGGGTCTTCGCATAGGTCCAGGGGCGTTCCGGAGGACTTTGTCTATTTCAAAAACTTTCCGATTAAAGAATATAAGGTCCTCCGAAGCGGGTATAGGCTGCTATTAATAGATCTTATACCTGATTTTATTAAGGATGTGATCAAGCAGTCGCGTGAATGGGAACCTGAAATTACTGCTCTTTTAAGAAAATATATCCGTCCAGGATCTACTGCTATTGACGTGGGAGCTCACATAGGTATTCATACGTTATCCATGTCGCTGCTTGTGGGCGATGAGGGGAGTACAATCGCCTTTGAGCCTCAACTAAAACTCTATACTGAACTGATTATGAACCTGCAAATCAATGAATGCAAAAATGTAGTGGCTTATCGCTGTGCTCTAAGCGATGCGATAGGGATTGGTGAAATTCAAACACCTCCTGGAAATGAGGGTGGAACATCTTTGAGCACAGGTGGTTCACAAGTATTTGTGACCACGTTAGATAGCTTGAATTTTGTCAATGTGTCATTGATAAAAATTGATGCAGAAAATTGTGAGTTTCTTGTTCTGAATGGTGCCAGAGAGACTATCAGGCGCTGCCGTCCAGTGATTGTACTGGAGATTATGGCTCGCAATGAGCCTGATCGTGTCGAGAAAATGATAGAGATATTCAAATTCTTGATTTTCGAATTGAAGTACACGATGGAGTTTGTGGGGACCTTCAATTATGTGGCGGTACCTAATATTTAAACGCAAAGTCGCAAAGCCGCAAAGATTAAAATAATTCCTTTGCGCCTTTGCGTCTTTGCGTTTAAATCTCTTTTAAATAATTGAATAAACACTTATGATAATAGCGTAACCTATTTATTTTGAGGTATTTATATGAAGTACATTTTATTTATTATTCCAGTATTAGCAATTTTATTTTGCTTTGGTGGTCAAAAGTTAGAAGCAAAATCGCATTTTCACTTTGGCTTAAACTTAAACTTAACTCCCCGTGTCTTTAGCCCTGCTCCTCAATTCTACTATGCTCCTCAACCAGTTCCTGTCTATGTTCAGCCTGCACCTGTCTACTATGCTCCTCAACCAGTACCTGTATACCGCACCTATGTTCAAGCTCCTACTTACTACTATTTCTACTAAGTGTTTCGGAGGATTTTCCTTGTAGGGAAATCCTCTTTCTGAGTAAACTTCAGGTCGTTCAGTTTTGGGGCGTTAGCTCAGTTGGTAGAGCGCAACAATGGCATTGTTGAGGTCAACGGTTCGACCCCGTTACGCTCCAATTAATCTGGTTCGTTTTTCTCAAGTCTTTCTTTGAACTTTCTTTCGTAGTATTCGTTCAGATCTATAGGCTTCTCTTCGGGAAGGGTTTCTGGGGGTAGAAGATCTTTAGAAAACACTTCATGATAGTGCTCAAACCACTCTTCTATGGCTGCTTCGGGAGGGGGTGTTGAGGGCTTCTTGATCTTAGTTGGAGGTATTATTACCTGTTTTTTAAGCGTCTTTTTTTGGTCTTTATGGAGTTTATTTCTACAGCGTTTCTCTAACCACGCCAAAAATACTTCAACTTTAACGACATGGGTTCCCATTCGACTAGCTATTACGCCTAGTTGTCTATCAGACGTAATGATGGTCATTTGAGAGGGTTCTGAGCTCTCTTCAATGGTCTGAATAAGCCAATGATCAGCAGTCTCTCCAAAGCTTGTAAAATGGACTTCGAGGCTACCAAAGTGTCCTCTACTGCTCTCTTCAGGGGTATATTGTGCATCAAATACGATTGTAGCATCTAGTCCTAATACAGTGACCTTTTGGCTTAGTTCGCTGAGGGTTATTTGACGGCTATCGGAGAGGTTTTTGATGGGTGAGAGGGTGCGGAAGATGAGGTTATAGCCGTCAATGAGATAGCGCATGCAAGTGCAAGCTCATTTTTTCAATGGCTTTTCCTCGGTGTGATACTCTATTTTTTACCTCTTCGGGAAGTTCTGCAAAGGTTTTTCCGCCATAATCATATTTTGAAAATACTGCATCATAGCCAAACCCATTGTTGCCGTGCTCTTCTTCGCTAATTTCTCCTTCACAAGTACCTGTGACTACCTTTTGGACTCCTTGTGGATTGGCCAGGCAAAGTGCGCACTCAAAATAGGCGGAGCGCTCGATTCCGGCGAGGTTTTGCATGGCTTTAAGAAGCTTTTTTCTATTTTCAGCATCGGTAGCTGAATCGCTGGCATAACGCCTTGATCGTATACCTGGTTCTCCTTTAAGGGCTGGTACAACAAGCCCTGAATCGTCTGCAAGCACCCATTTAGAGAGTATGCGTGCGGCATGCTCCGCCTTTGATTGGGCATTTTCTTGGAAAGTATATCCGGTTTCTTCAGGGGGAATGTATTGCGGAAAGGCGTGCAGGGTTACGATATCAAGCTGAGGGATATTCTGCAGCATGGCACGGAACTCCCTGGCTTTATGGACATTTTTCGTGGCGATGACCAGTTCCATAGGAGTTCCTTAGTATGGATTAATCGAAGACTGTTTTGAGTTCGACTAGGGTATAATCTTCATCTCTAAAGCGGAAGATATCTCCCCGTTTTAGGCCCATTATAGCTTGTGCAAGTTGAGATTGGAAGGAGAGAATTCCCTTTTCGGGATCTGCATCCCAAGGTCCTAAGATAGTGTAGGTAAGGGTCTCTTGCTTTCCATTCTGCTTAATGGTGGCCAAGCTTCCAATGCTAGCTTCGTTGGGATTAACATCATCTTTGGTGATAATGCGGGCACGATTAAGCTGCTCGGAGAGGAATTTGAGCTGACCTTGTAGATGCGCTCGCCGTTCGAGGGCAAATTTGAACTCAGAATTTTCTCTAAGGTCTCCATGTGCTCTGGCTGCTTCAATTTCGCGGGCATTTTCGATAATTTCGACAGTGCCAATGGTTTGAATACGCTGTTTTGTCTTATGGTAGCCCTCTTCGGTGGACCAGATAATGTGGCCATCGGTGAGGCTTTGGGCGCGTGTTTTCTTTTTAGAAGCTAACGAAGGATGGACGACTTCTGCTAATGACCGTAGGATTTTGATGTCGTGATCGCTGAGTGTCTGGCATTTGCTAATGAGTAGCAAGTATTCTTTGACAAACTCGAGCGATGTACCCTCTAGGAGTTGGCGTACAGTGGCAAAGCGCTGACCAGAAAGGAGAGCGTACATCTTTTTGACGAGTTCGCGATACTCGAGTTTAAGTTCGAGAGAGTTAAAGAGTATTAGGAATGATTCGAAGAAGATGTGTTGGCTGTCTCTGTCGCTAAAGGGCAGATCTTTTCCCTCTTTGCTGACGATCTTTTGGAAGTACCAGATAAAGAGCTCTGGATTTTTGGTCGGAGTCTGAAGGAGTTCGTTGATTACATCAGAGAGTGGAGCTTTTCCTTCGCCTTCATTGAGCTCTTTTAATACATATTCGCGCAGTGGTGCGCTGGTAAGGGCATTAAAGAGGTGGAGAAAGAGTGGAATTGCATCTTGCCGATGCTCTCGAACGGCGACCAAGGCTCGTTTTTTGTAAGCTAAAATTTCAATTTGCTCGATGAGCTCAGGAATATTAGTATTTTTTTGAATTAGGCTTGCGACGCTGCGTTCTTCAAGTGTTTCATTAAAGGTATTTTCAAAGAAAATGCTGACTTGAATGGCCACTGCAGGATCTGCAGAGGGATTTTCGAGTAAGCCTAGCATTGCGCTGCGCAACATTTTATTGACATCGGGGTTCTTTAGGACGGCTGGAATGTCGCGAACGAGATTATAGCACTGAAGGATAATCTCATTAGGGGTGACAGTCTGCTGTAGAGCTTGTTGAAGCATATCCTTCTCTGTCAGCTCAGCTTTACGCAGTAAAAATGGCTGCTTCAGGGTTTGAGGTGTTTCAACAAACGGATCTTTTTTTAGCTTAGAACGGGTCCATTGCCACCATTTTGTCCAATCTTTTTCTGGAATGACCAGTTCGCACAGTTCGTCTTTGATTTCGGTAGCTGTCGAAGGTCCTAAGTCGCGTAGCAGAGCATGAATCACCTCATTGGGATTATCGCGTGCTTGCTGTTCTAAGAGGTCGGGATTAGAGAATCGACGAGCTAGAAAGTGTTCGTTGGGCAAAGGGATGAGTGTTTTAAAGGCATTGACAAACGTAAAGTGCTTACGGCCAGCCACGAATTCGAATTCAACGGCTAGCTGTTCACGCACTTGAGAGACTTCGGCGATTTCACCAGCATCCCAGCCGCCAGTATGAAAGACGAAGTTTCCTTTCTTCATATGTGCGAGCAGTTCATAATTGGAGATGGCACCTTGGAAGTTTTGTCGAGAGCGGAGGCCAGAAAGGCGGATCCGTTCGTTGTATTCGGGGTCGTTAACGAACTTCTTTTTCAGGACATCTGTGGCGATATCGGCGAGAGTAGGAGTATTTGTTGTTTGGAGGTCGATGATGAGTCTAAGGACATCATAGGATTTCTGTGGATCATCGATAAGGTTCCAGAGAAGGAGTCCATGCTCTACATATTTGCCAAAAGGGATGGCTAAATCGGAGGCTTTAATGACTTTTAAAATTTCTAGGTATTCATCTACATCAACGGTGTCGTTGGTAGCATATTCTTCCCAAAGGACGAGTAGCTTAGCAAAGTCTCTTAAATTAATTTGGCTTCTAATTTCTTCCAAGTAACTCATGAAAAAAAATCCTCAATATCTGTATGTTTGTGACGAGTATAGCGGAGATCCCATAAATTTCAAAAGCCAAAGTGTTGAGACAGGTAAACTGGAACGGGGAAGCGCAGTTGAAATTCGACAATGTTACCAACTACACTGAAGTA
>Ga0207072_1054_pt1 | contig 33801 bp, 21 predicted proteins | sample Alteio_BWMinHeat_68_FD_153570 | JGI IMG/M metagenome (GOLD analysis project Ga0207072, IMG submission 153570) | Enriched cells from forest soil in Barre Woods Harvard Forest LTER site, Petersham, Massachusetts, United States -... | ecosystem: Environmental > Terrestrial > Soil > Temperate forest >... | reverse complement strand
GCGCGAGCGTCGTAAGCTTTTATTTGATACAGCAAAGGCTAATCAGAGTACCTATATCGCATTTGGACATCATAGGGATGACCATGTGCAGACTTTGTTGATGAATTTGCTACATAAGGGAGAATTTGCCGGTAATTTGGCAAAAGTTCCCATGATAAAGTATGGGGTGACGATTATTCGCCCTTTAATTTTTGTTCCTGAGGATTTGATCGTGAATTATGCGAAAAGTAAGGGTTTTTTGCGTGCGATGTGCCGCTGTCCGGTGGGGCAGAAATCGCTTAGGAAGAAGACCGCAGATCTTCTGCAGACCTTAGAAGAATTATACCCCAATGCGCGCTCTAACCTGGCCCGTGCCGGCTGGGAATATGGCAGCGATAAGGCGCTAATACCATGAGTGTATTTTCAACATTAGGTCTAAGTGATAAGCTTAGAGAAATTGGTTCTGCATTGCCAGAACTGACGGGTTATACTATCCAGACAGAGGCTCAATCTTATGAGACTCAATTTAACTTTTCTTTAAAAAATCCTGTTAAAAGTTATCCCTTTTCAATCAAATTTTCGGTTAACAAAAATTTTTCTTTTAAAATTGAACAAAACCCCAGTGTAAATGCTATACTTGTACCATCTGACAAAATAGTTGAGTGGAGACTAGTAGGGTTAATCACGAAAATTGTTTGTTTTATCGGTAAGCCTTTCTTCTGCTGGTTTAATAACAAGGTCACTGAAAGAGAACAGATTTTAGATCTATTTATCGAGTACCTTGAAAAACCTTACAATCTTGCAGAGTTTGATAGTAAACAAAAAGAATTTTCTAAAATTTCGTATAGCAAAATTTTTACGAATCAGCGCGTTGCTTGCAAGTATGCATTGATCAAAGGTTTTTTTGAAAAGTCTACATCTGATCTTGATCAGGCTTTGAAACTAGCGACAGACGATAAATTGCGTCTTTACGCATACTTAGGACTGTTTCGTTTAGAACGACCTGTTAATAAAGAGATCCATGACTTATTTCAATCGGGTATAAAAGTTGATTTGGAAGGGATTAATAGCTCATTCGATGAGATTTTCGATGACTTTAGTAAGTCAGATATCGGGCATTTAGCGCATATGAACAAAATTGTGCATAGTTATCTGAGTTGCAATCTAGGAACGATTCATCAACCTCTTGCTGAGGCGTTATCTCCTACTCTCAAAGCAAGGTTTTATAATTTTTCCGCTCATCTTTTGTTAAGAGATTATTATGCGGGAAGGCTTTCAATAGATTTAGAGACGTGTTTGAATCAAACTAAAGTTGCTCTAGAAAACGGGATGCGATCAGCTGAAAAGACGCAAGATACCGAAGAACTGAATGTCCTAAACGAAAATCTGGAACAACTGGAATTGCTAAATATTGAAATTAAAAACTGCCGACTCCCTGTTGCAAAAAACAATTGACGATCTCAATTGACTGAATTCACAGTTGAAGGTATTCTCTTATCACTATGTTAAAGAGCATGACGGCCTATGGCCGTAGCAGCACTACTACCTCTCTAGGTAAGGTAGTCATCGAAATCAATTCGATTAATAAGAGACATTTTGAACTCCAGTGTGCTCTGCCTTCAAACATGCTCAGGTTTGACGGAAAAATCCGTACATTCATGTCTCAGCAGATTCACCGCGGTCAAGTATTTGTTAAGGTGACCATTATTCCCGAGGGTGTTAAGCCTCCTCAAGTGCATGTCAACGTATCTTTTCTAGAGCAGTATGCGCTGGCATGGCGTACTATAGCGAACACTTTGGGATATTCCTCTGGTCACCATCTGCCCTTAGAGCTCTTTGTTGGGCAATCTCAGCTGATGTGTGTAGAATCCGAAATTGAAGATGAAGAAGCTCTTTGGAGAGAGTTGAGAGAGGGCCTGGAAGCGGCTTGGAAACTTGCTCTAGAGACGAAATTACGTGAAGGCAAGGTCCTTCAACAAGACCTGATGGGTCGTTGTCACGCTTTAAAGAAGTGGCGCGATGAGATGGAAACTAAGGCTAAGAATGCGCCGGATAGACTGCAGGAGCGGTTGAAAGAGAGAATAGAAGCTGCAGTTCCTGGTGGTGTTGAAAACGCAGAGCGGTTAATGCGGGAAATGTGTATCTATGCTGATAAGGTAGATATGACAGAAGAAAGTGTCCGTCTTAAGGCGCATTTAGATCGTTTGGAAAGCTTACTTCTGTCTGATCAGTCTTGTGTGGGAAAGGAACTGGAGTTCCTTCTACAGGAGATTACCCGAGAGATAAACACCGCAAGCGCAAAATCTCCCGATATCGAAGTCATTAACTTGGGCCTGCTGATGAAAGCTGAGGTGGAGAAGCTTAAGGAACAGGTTCAAAACATCGAATGAACCACAGAGCACTCAAGCACGAGTTAGCCGCGAATGCGGCAAAAGCATGTAGCCACAGGCGTGAGCCTGTGGTATGGTCAAAATAAACATGAGCCGCGCTAGCGGCGACAGGAAAGGGTCCATGAGTACGTTCACCAAACAGATTGAGGTTGGACATTTTAGTTGATTTCTGTCGCCGCTAGCGCGGCTTTGTTTTTTTGATTACATTTGCCCACAGGCTCACGCCTGTGGCTACATGCTTTTGCCGCATTCGCGGCTCTAAAAAAAAGAGATCACAGAGAACTAATTTTTTATGAGAACTTGCACTAAAACCAATTCTCCAACCCTATCTAGAGGGATGTTTATTGTTCTGAGTGCTCCGGCTGGAACGGGTAAGACGACGCTTGTAAAGAAATTAGTTGAAAATTTGCCTTGGGTCGTTGCTAGTGTCTCCTACACGACGCGCCATCCTCGCTCTGATGAAATCGAAGGTGTGCACTACCACTTTATTTCTAGAGAGAGCTTCGAAAAAATGATCCAAGCTGGCGATTTTTTAGAGTTTGTCGAGTTTTGCGGAAACTATTATGGGACCTCTCGCAAATGGGTTGAAGCGATGCAGCAAGAGGGAAAGCATGTGGTCTTAACGATAGATACCGAGGGTGGACTGTCACTTAAAGACAAAAAAGATGGCATCTATATTTTTGTCCTGCCGCCTTCCCTAAAGGTTCAGCGAGAGCGTCTAGAAAGCCGTGGTACAGAATCTCAGGAAGATATTGAAAAACGCTTAGCGAGGACACCGAAAGAATTAAGAGCGGCAATAAATTACGATTATGTTATTGTCAATGAGGATTTAGAGATTGCATGCTCTGCATTGATAAATATTATTATAGCAGAAGAACACAAGATCAGTCGGCTATTGCTCGATGCATCTTGTCCAAAGCTTCTAATTAAAGAGGAATAAGCATGGATAAAAGAGAGAGAGGAGAGGTCAAAGTTCACTTAACCTCGGAGTATTTAACAAGTAAATTTATTAATCAATTTGACATTGTTAATCATGCTATCAAATTAGCGGAAAACATGATTTTGTCTGGTCGGGGAGCGCGTGTCCGCATTGACGTTATTGGAATGAATCCAGCTAATATCGTCCTTGAAGAAATAGCGCAAGGTAAGGACTATCTTGAAGAGATGCTTGACGATGATGAAGATGAAGATTCTTCTCAATCCTCCAACTATGTTGTGCAGTCGCCCACAAATAGTAAGAAAGAACCTAAAGAGAAAAAATAGTTCGGCTCGTTCATAGCACAAGAGGGTGAGCGTTCTATGTCAGTAGATTTTATACAGGAAGGTCTGCGTTCGGATGCGCTGTGGATAGGTCTGCTGCTTTTATTGGTTTCTGCTTCCTTGCTCATTGCAATTTTCGCAGGCTTTTGGATACAGAAACAGAAAGATAGTGTTTCGCCCTATACAGGTACTCCCTTAAGAAGGGCCGAAACGCTGACTTTTTATTCTAAAGAGCAGATTCTGCGCTACTTGTATGAGCACAATTCCTATGACAATAAGATGTTTAAATTGAAAAATGCGGCCTTTTGCAGGGATACAGGGCGTATTTTTTCAGACGCAATCACTTGGTATGACACAATTAAGGTCGATTGGAGCTTTATTCAAAAAAGATACAAGGGAAATTTTGTTTCGTGGGGAAGTTTAACTCATCATCAACAGGATGAAATCAAGCGTTTACACGGTTCGTTGAAGGGTTTTCAGATCCTTTTTTCCTCTCCAAACTCATCTCCACGCGATATTGAAGCTAGTTTTGCCATGGCAAAGCCAGGGCCTCTCTACGTTGATGTGGATACAAAGGTTGTTTTAGGCTGGAAATGTGTGCCTGGAACCGATTTTGAAGTATTGATTATACAGAAACCTATTAAGTTAGTATTACCTAATGAAGTCCAAAAGTCAACATAAGCAAAAAATTTTAATTACATCTGCTCTGCTCTATGCCAATGGACCGATGCATTTTGGTCATCTGGCTGGAGCATACTTGCCGGCGGATTGTTATGCACGCTTTCAGAGATTACAGGGGCATGATGTGCTCTATATTAGTGGGTCGGATGAGTATGGGATGGCGATCACTATGAGTGCGGAGCTTGCGGGTCGAGAGCCGCGGGAGCACGTGGATCTGTTTCATGGAATAAACAAAAAATTATTTGAAAAGTTAAATATATCTTTTGACCATTACTCCCGCACAACATGGCCTGGACATGTTCCGGTGACTCACGCTTTTTTTACAGATCTATTTAAGGCTGGACATATTGTCGAGAAGGTGACTGAGCAGCTTTATTCAGAAAAGGATAAAAAGTTTTTGGCTGACCGTTATGTGATTGGTACCTGTCCAAAATGCGGCTATGATAAGGCCAGAGGCGATGAATGTGGTCAATGCGGTACCTCTTACGATGCGATTGATCTAATTTCGCCACGCTCTCGCTTAACGGATTCGCCTTTAACACGCAAAATGACCAAACATTGGTTTTTGGAGCTTGAGAACTTTAAACAGCAGTTGTTGGAGTGGTTGGATACGAAGGATTGGAAGTCTAATGTTGTAAAGTTCATTAAGGGGTATATTGAAGAGCTGCATGCTCGAGCTATTACCCGCGATATGACGTGGGGCGTGCCAATACCCTTAGCTAATACTGAGGGCAAGGTTTTGTATGTCTGGTTTGACGCTCCTATTGGGTATATCTCTGCTACAATGGAATGGGCGCAGTTAAAGGGTACGCCAGAGCTATGGAAAGATTACTGGCTAGATCCACAAACTAAATTGGTGCAGTTTATTGGTAAAGATAATATTCCTTTTCATGGAGCCATCTTTCCAGCTATGTGCATGGGACAATCACAACCTTATAAATTAGTTGACGAACTGCCTGCGAATGAGTTTTATAAGCTTGAAGGAAAGCAGTTTAGCAAGTCAGATGGCTGGTTTATCGATCTTGATGATTTTTTAACGCGCTATTCAAGCGATCAGATCCGCTATGCCATTGCTTCAAATGCTCCTGAAACTTCAGATTCGGAATTTACATGGAAGGATTTTCAAGCCAAAAATAATAGTGACTTAGTGGGCAAGTTTGGCAACTTGGTCAATCGAGTATTGGTTTTTGCTGCGCAGAACTGCGGTGCTGTAGTACCTGAAGTACAAGATCCTCAAGAAGTCGATCAAAAGTTCTTAAGCGAGATCAAGACTCTATTTGAAGAGCTTTCAGAAGCCTACCGTACCTTCCGGCTACGACGAGCATGTCAGCTGCTGATGGAGATCGCACAAAAGGGAAATGTCTACTTTAATGACCAGAAACCGTGGCTAGCGATTAAACAGGGAGATCGCGCGAGTGTTTCGCGCACGATACGGTATTGCATGGAGTGCCTGCGGCTGTTAGCGTTAGGAGCTTATCCTATTATTCCAGAAGCTGCGGAGAAGATATGGAGAATGTTAGGAATGAAAGCAGAGATTAATTTGCAGGATGAGTTGAAAGGGGAGCAGCCGTTAGGAAAATCGGAGATCCTTTTTCAAAAGTTAGAAGATGCGGCTATTGAGGCCGAAATTGCAAAGTTGCGTGGACCTGTTCAAGAGGAAGAGGAAGCGACAAATCTCATTACTATAGATCAGGTACGGCAGGTCGAGTTAAGGGTTGCAAAGGTGTTGGCGGCAGAAAAGGTGGATGGCAGTCAAAAGTTAGTCAAATTAAAACTTGATGATGGAAAAGGTGAGAGAACTATTGTGGCTGGGATTGCAGAGTATTATGCCCCTGAACAAATCGTTGGCTTATCTATCGTAGTAGTAGCAAATCTACAGCCAGCAAAATTGAGAGGCATCATGAGTGAAGGCATGCTGCTGGCAGCTAAATGGGGAGACAAATTACAAGTTGTTACCGTGCCTGGAGCACCTCCGGGAGCACTTCTTAGTTAGGAAATATCCAATGCCTTCATTAGATCCAAATCCAATTGAAACAGCCTATTATGCCACAGGACAGTGGCATGAACGGCAAAGTAATAAACCGGAAAAAACAAGTTATACAGCCCATTTTGAAAAACAAGATGATCAGTTAGTTTTCAGCGGACGAATATCCAAGAAAGTAGCTAAAGCCGGAATGCCATTTTTTCGGCCTGATCCTTCCAAATGCCCCTACTCAGAAGACCCTCTTAGCATTGCAAGCCATCCATGGATGCAGGAGCCCGTTCCTGAATCACTTTATACACGACTTCCTCGCATTACTGCAAACAGTGGACATTTTGTGATTTATGTCCCTGAAGAGAAGTTTCATACTACCTGGCAATTATTTAGAGAATCTTATAGTCAGGGTGCCTTGGGGTATGGTCTACAATGCTCGACAGGAAAAGTTAACTATAATCAAAAAAATAGGGGTGATCAACGGATAGTAGTATTCATTGAGGACTCTTATGACATCGATGAAGTTACAAGAGTGGCAAAAAACATATTTTCATTAACAAAAGAGTGGGATAAGCCCCTTAAATTTTGCACTGATCGAACCATTAAAGCGAGATATAGTTATAGCAAAGGGCAGAGTAGTACAAATCAAGAAGAAAAGAGTGATTTGTATACCATTGACTCTCCTAGCTTACTTCAGGGAACAATCCAAACAAAATTATATTTTGCAGCACAAGCTCGGTATAATCTGCTCATCAATAAGAAATGGTCTAAATTTAAAGTTTAAACGCAAAGGCGCAAAGAAATTATTTTATTTCTTTGCGGCTTTGCGCCTTTGCGTTTAATTCTTCTACAACCCCATTTGTTTTTTGAGCTGAGGAAGAAAGATATATATTGACTTGTCTTCGACGACGCTAAACATCTCGTCTGTGAGTGGTAAAGCTTCAGCAGGCCATCCCCAAACTCTGTAGCGTGGCATCTTAATGTTGTGAAGGAAGTGATAATCTCTAAACCAGTAATGATTGATGCGTAGGCAGTCTGTATAAATAAAGCGATGGCTATGGATTGATGGGTCTTTATGGGTATCTACGGCATACTTTCCTTGTTTAAAGAGGCAAAAGTGGACGCTAGCGCATTGAGTGACGTCTTTGGGTTTGACGATCATTTTATACCAGGTATTTTTGAATTCGTTCTCAGGGGCTTTGAGAACGAGTTTTTCGAGCATTAACTCGCCAGGTTGTAAAATAACATTTGAAGTCCCGTAGCACTGCCAGTTGATGGCTACTCCGCTAAATTTATCGTAGTTTCTATCGAGATATTTTAGGAGTGATCCACCTTGAGTGGGGAAAATGAATTCGTCTGTATCAATCAGCGCTAGCCATTTGGATTCTTTGCGTGCTCGTGAGAGGGCATCTTCATAGGCGAAAATTTGGCAACCTTCAAAAAATAATCTATCTGGCCAAAGATTGGGCCATTGAATCAGTTCTACAATACCTTTGTCGACATAGGGCTTTAGAACTTCCATGTAGTGATCGGAGCTTTCGTTATTATAGAGGTAGAAATGTTCAACGCCTACGATTCGATGAAACTCGATCCATTCTTTTAGGTAATCGGCTTCGTTTTGGAAGACTGAGGCGATGCTTAGCTTATAACGATAGCCTCCAAAAAGTAGCAGAGGAACTAAAAGGAGAGTAATAATGAGTAAATAAAATTTTTTCATGATGGACCTAATTAAAGAAGGTGAGCTGATAGGGGTTAGCTGTTTTAAGATTTTTTTTCGGCGCTGGTCTTTTGGGTGTCGGTGGAGTAAAGATATTTTTTTGAACGGCCTGTTGTTCGAGATGCTGAAGGATTTCGTAGGCTCTGGATACTACATGTGAAGGTAGACCTGCTAAGCGTGCAACATAAATTCCGTAACTCTTATCTCCGCTCCCACGTACAATTTTATGAAGAAAATGGATCTGTCCGTTGTTTTCGTGGACCGCGACATTGAGGTTGACTGCTCCTGGAATGAGCTCTTCTAGCTTTGTGAGTTCCCAGTAGTGTGTGGCAAAGAGCGTTTTAGCGCTACATTCTGGTTGAGTGAGTAGGTATTCTGCAACGGCCCAAGCGATGGAAATGCCATCGTAAGTACTTGTGCCGCGTCCGATTTCGTCTAGGATTACTAGTGATCTTGGGGTGGCATTATTGAGAATATTGGCGGTCTCGGTCATTTCAACCATAAATGTGGAAAGGCCTCGCGATAGGTCGTCGCTGGCTCCAATACGGGTAAAGATCTTGTCGACGATGCCGAGATGCGCGGACTTGGCGGGCACGAATGATCCGATCTGAGCGAGGATAGTAATTAACGCTACTTGTCGGATATAGGTGGACTTTCCGGCCATATTAGGGCCAGTAATGACCATAAGCCGATTACTTGTATTATCGAGAAGGGTATCGTTAGGTACAAAGGCTGTTGTGACATTAGCGGACTCGATAACGGGATGGCGGCCTTCTGTAATGTTTAGGATGTCTGATTGGTCGACAATTGGTCTTACATACCCATATTTAAGGGCGATGTTGGCTAAAGACTGTGTGCAATCGATGCGGGCTAGAGCCTTGGCAGTCTCGTGCAGAGACGCTGCATAGGTGGCGACCTGCTGGCGAAGTGCCTGAAACAGCTCGCATTCAAGCGCAATGTACTTCTCTTCCGCTGTCAAGATTTTCTGTTCAAACTGTTTGAGTTCTGGTGTGATGAAGCGTTCTGCATTCACTAATGTCTGACGTCTCTCAAACTGACTAGGCATGCGATCGGACTGTCCGCGGCTGACTTCGATGTAGTAGCCAAACATGCGTGTAAAGCCAACTCTGAGGGTTTTAATGCCAGTAGATTCTCTCAGTTGTGCTTGGTAGTTAGTGATCCAGGCTTTGCTGTCGCGGCTGATGGAGCGTAATTCGTCAAGTTCTGCATGGAAACCATCTTTAAAGATATTGCCCTCGTTCAGCCGTAGGGGTGGTTCATCGATAATGGCCTGTGCAATGAGAGGAGCGACGTTGGGGCAGTTTTCGAGGAGGTGATAGTCTTTGGCAATAGGAGGAGGTAGTTGTCCACAATGTGCGAGAGCTAGTTTAAGTACAGGTATATTCTCGAGAGTGCATTTTAGGGCAACCAGATCTCTAGGTGTGGCGTAGCCTGAAGCTGCTTTGATGGTTAGTCTTTCGAGATCCCTGATCCCATGCAGAGCCTGTACGATGCCATAAAGATTAGATGGCCGTTCAAAGAAAAATTGGACATTGTCTTGACGTAAAATAATTTCTTGATGATCGAGAAGAGGGTGTTTAAGCCAATGCCTTAGCAGCCTGGCGCCCATAGGAGTTTGTGTCGCATCGATCACAGAGAGAAGAGTATTTCTTTTGCTTCCGTCAAAGAGACTTTCGGTAAGTTCTAGGTTCCGCTGAGTGGCTCTGTCTAGGGCCATGAATTGGCTGGCAGCATACGTTGAGAGTGAGGTGATATGATCGATGGGTAGGTTGAGGGATTCGTGTAGGTAATGGAGCAGCCCTCCAGCGGCATTAATGGCAGCAACCATGCCTTTAAGGCCAAAGCCGTCGAGAGAAATGACTTGAAAATGGTGTGCCAGGTAGTCATGCGCTTGTTGATGCTCAAAATGCCAGTTATCGTAACCAAGGATGATACAGGTCCACGATTGACGCATTTCAAGGATTAGCTCTGCATGCTTTTGCATCCATTTTTGAGAGGTGACGATTTCGGATGGGCGGATACGGTAGAGCTCTTGGAATAGCTGAGACAGGTCGGATATTTCAATCGTTCTGAATTCAGAGGTGGTGATGTCGAGAAGGGCGATTCCAAATTGCGAACCTACTTGTGTGACAGAGACGATGTAATTATTGGCGTTGTCGGCAAGTAGACTTGACTGAATGATTGTTCCAGGAGTGACTGTGCGTACAACATCGCGTTGGACAAGGCCTTTGGCATGTTTAGGATCTTCGATTTGTTCGGCGATAGCGACGCGGTAACCTTTAGCGACAAGCCTATCGATGTAGATTTCGGCGGTATGGACAGGGACACCGCTTAAAGGAATTTCTTGACGTTTTGTCAAGGTTAGATCGAGTTCTTTAGCAAGCAGCAGAGCATCATCATAAAAGGCTTCGTAGAATTCTCCCATACGGAAAAGCAGCACAGAAGTACCTGCACGCTCTTTGCAGGCATGCCATTGTTGCATCATAGGAGTGAGTTTTTGTTCAGGAGTTGTCATAATTATAAAATGTTAGAAAATGACTATAACAAGAACGCCGACTAAATTAAAACAGGCATGTAATCCAATGGATGCCCAGAGTGATTTTTCCTTTTCATAAATCCATCCTAAAACCATTCCTAGAGTCGAAATCATGGTTAAAAGTTCAAAGTTGCTAAATCCTTGCGTGATATCATAATGAATGGCGCCGAAGACCAGAGCGCTTAAAGGCAAAGCCAGGCTAAATGGAAAAAAGCCTTTGAGTGCGTTAAATAAATATCCTCGGAATATAAGTTCTTCTTGAATAGGGACAACCACTACAAGTAGAAAGGCGTTAATGACAAAGAGAGTAGGATGGTCTTTGACATCTTTTAAGAACTGTACGGCGGCTTGGGTTGAAGGTGCATAGTCGACAAAGAGCTCTACAAATAATTTGACTAGGATTCCTAAAAAAACAGCGCAAGGATAGGCCAAGAGCCAGCATAAGGCTCCTTTTGCCATTTTTTTAAGGACAGGGCCTTTTCCAAAAATAAAAGGGAGGGCACGTGTATTATAAGCAAATAATAGAACAACTAGGACGCTTAAAACTATTCCTATGTCAACGGCAATTGTTTTAGACACATTTGTGGGATGGCATGGACCAAAAGCCTTACAATAGACCGCATACAAGACTAAAGGAAGAAGTAGAAAAATAAAATACAGGGAAAATGCGATCAGCGCATACCATCCAAAATAGGGTGGAGGCAGTTTTTTCTCTTCTATCTTGGCAAAGAAATTGCTTCTAAAAGCAACAATAAGCGCACCCAAAGCCCAAAGACCAATAATGCCTACTGCGGCTAACGTTAATTCCTCACCTGTCATGACTGTTTAACCAGGGTTTGATGGCTTGATAAGTTCTTTCTGTAGCCCCTTGATTTTCCTGAGCTAATTTTAAACAATTTTTTTCTATATTTGCTAGCTTTTCAGGAGCATCTAAGAGCATTTTTATTTCTTTTGCAATGTTCTCAGAAGGCAATTGTTTTCCAGCCTCCATCTTTTTCACTAGAGCTAGCATCTCCTTCTGCCCATCCATATAAGGTCCAAATAGGACTGGAGTGCTTGCTAAACAGGGCTCGACAATATTATGACCACCAATGCCTGGTACAAAGCTGCCGCCTACGATGGCAATTTTGGCTTGTGAGTAGATCTGCGCTAGAATACCCATGGCATCGACGAGAAGGATCTGATAATCGCCTGAGACACCTTTTGAATAACGCTGGATTTTACACTCTAACGTCGAAAGATAGCGCTCAATTGTATCGAAGCGTTCTGGATGACGCGGTACTACAGCGATGCGCAGTTTGGGGAATAGTTTGGTAAGAGTTAAAATTTGAGGGACAAGAGCTTCCTCTTCACCAGGATGAGTGGAGCCTATTATGATCCAATCAAATCCATTAGGGAGTAGTTGAGATGTACTGACAGAAGGAATGTCAAATTTTGTATTTCCAGTGATTAAAACGCGAGGTACTCCTAGCGACTGAAATCGAGCGCCATACTCCATAGTTTGTGCACAACAAAGATCCACAGGACTGTAGAGTTTTTGGCCTATCTTCGGGAGAAGACTAAGGCGGCTATTGGAACGGTCCGAGACTTTTCCGTTGACGATGCCGATTTTAGCGCCCTGCTCTTTGGCGAGACGAAGAAAATTCCACCAGACTTCCGTTTCGCTTAATAGAATCAGCTCTGGGCGAAATTTTTGTAGTAGAGGCTTTATGCAGGGCGAGAAATCGAGAGGAAGATAGATATGATAATCGGCTGTGGGGATGGAGCGCAGAGATTCTTCGTGACCCGTTTCGGTGATAGAGGAGATAAGTAGAGCGTAGTTAGGGTGATTTTGCTGGATCTGCTTAGCTAATTTAGCGATTGCTTTGGTCTCTCCCATGGACGCGGCATGTAGCCAAATAAGAGGTTTTTCAGGATTTTTTTGCTCGGCGATGCCTTTGCCAAAGCGTTGACCTAAACTCTTGCGGTACTTGCCTTTAACGGCATAATCGTAGAGCGCTTTGGGAGAATAGACGCAGACTAATCCTCCTAGGACGAATTGGTATGTCCAGCTAAAAACTGACAATATTGGTCTCCTAAAAAAGAAATAATTTTGGCTGTATTCTAGTATAACCGCAAGGCAATTTTTTTCGGGCACGGGCAGGGGCACGGGTAAAAAATTCTTGAATATGGTACAAATTGTTTAAAACAGAGGATTCAATATGCAAAAGCGCAATAGTTCCCAGCCTCACCATGAAGAGTTGCTCAAATACCTTGCTCGTATGTTAGCAGATACTTATGTCCTATATGTCAAAACGCAGAATTTCCATTGGAATGTGGTCGATACTCGCTTCCGCTCTCTGCATAAGCTCTTTGAAGAGCAGTATGAGGACTTAGCGGAAGCGGCAGATCTACTCGCAGAGCGTATGCGGGTATATAATATGCCAGCGCTAGGCTCGATGCGCCGTTTTCTGGAGTTTGCTTCTTTAAAAGAGAGTGACGAGAATCTAGATGGTGATATCATGCTGTTAGAGTTGCACCAAGACCATCAGGCGATGTCAAAGGCTTTGTCAGAGGGTATCGCCATGGCTGATGAGCAGGGTGATCCGGCATTGGCGGACATTTATACTCAAAGACTCCGCGTTCATGACAAAACGGCTTGGATGTTGCGCAGCCATCTCCTCGAAAGTGGCGCGTTAGTAGCCTCTCGGTAAGCTCGATAAGGTTAAACGCGAAGATAAATTAAACGCAAAGGCGCGAAGGCGCAAAGAAATTTTTTAAGTAAAATTTTCTTTGCGCCTTCGCGCCTTTGCGTTTAATTTATCTTCGCGAACTTAGCGTTAAATATGTTTTGTGTGAGGTGTGATTTTAAATTAAGCTCTTGACAAAGGCGCTGTTAGGATTGCCTTTATTTTGTAACCAAGTTTGAAGATTTTGCTTTTCTTCGGGTTTTAATCCTTTAATCCAGTTGGTTACAATGGGTATTTCAGTAATGGTAGGCTGGTAACCAAGAATAAATTTTAGCTGTGCAATGCGTAATGTTATACGGGGGTCATTAATATTGGGCTGTTCATTTCTTGCTGAAGCCACAAAATTGATGCCATCACGTGTGGGTAAAAAGACATCAAATCTTCTTACATCATATCTTGGCAATTTTCTAAATCTATCACACATGGGACCTATAACGTTATGGTAATCGAGCTTAGAGATGAGTTCGACATCGCCATTGTTATTAACGCATATCCTTCCAATCGGATTTCCATTGAGTGAGGGTAGACGGTCAAAGATCTTCTGCATCTCTACGGTGAGAAAGATTCCATTTAGTCCACAATTAGGCAGAATCCCATCTATTGGCTTCATCGTGTTGGGAGAAAAATTAGGACGGTGGGCGTCTTGGTGCGAGTTCCAATTAGCAAATTGATTTTGTAAATCTAGAGAGTCATCTTTATCACCGGACTCTGCTTTTACTGTGGCTTGAGTCTGTTGTTGCTGCATCTGCTGCTCTTGCACTTGTTCTTGAGAACCACCGACTCCGGCTGCACTTTGGACAACTTGCTCTGGAACGAATTTTTTGTGTGTCTCTTTATGCTCGATAAATTCTTTTTTCTCTGTTTCTAGCTGTTGTGAGACTGATTTTAAGGAGCTTACTGCGTTTCCAAATTGTGTTAAAACGTGTAAAAGCATTTTTGAGTCTTCATTGTTTAATGCATTTCTACTTTCAGAAATTTGATTGTAACCTTCTCTAATTTGATCGAGGCCTTCGATACGCTCTTCTGTAAATTGTTCCTCAATACTCTGTTGAGCCTGTTCTTCTGCTTTAAAGGGTGTCCAACCAAAAAGGGAGGCCATATTATCTATTGTGCTCATGGCTGTGTAGCCAAGGCCTGTTGCAATGGAGCTGGCATAGACGACATTTGTTGTATTGGCTTTTAAGTGATCCTTCATCTGCGTTTCCATGGACTTGTCAGTATTTAAGATCATGGCCTTTAGATCTTCTTTAAAATGGTGAGAGCTCTCTTTGACTTCGTCGGGTAGTTCATCAATCGCTTGGGTAAGGAAATCGTCTTTAAGGCCTTCAAAGAGTTGATCAAGAGCATTTTGGATATTTTTGGGTTCGGCTTGTGCGTGATAGTAAGTAAAAAATTTAGTTAATAATTCTTTCGATTTTTCTTCTCCCATTTCTGTAATAAAATCGCTTTTTGCTTTTGTAAGGAGTTTTGCAGCTGCGTCAATGATTTCGGTTTCTTTACTCTTTAATTGATCAATCTCATCAGTATAGGCTTGCTCGATGCGATTTTCTGTTTGAACAAGCTTTGAGGGCTGATAATCGCTTTCAAAATTAATGCTTTTGTCTTTGACGAAATAAGATCTAAATACGGAGAATAGGGTATCTTGAGCTACAGTATTTGCCATGATGATAGTATCATTATTTTCATTCCAGTAAGCATCATTATCCATTTCCTTTATGGGTGCGAATAGGCATTGTCTGATGCCCCTTGTCGCTGTATCGGAGATACGGAAAAGTTGTGCTTTGAGGTTTAAGCCTCCCTGCTGATCGACTCCTTTTTTCTTGAGAGCGTCAATGCCATCTCCGAGTGTATCTTTATTATCTCCAAAAGTTTTCAGCATGGTTTCGGGTACGTGCCATTCAGGGGTATGCCTACCACCGGTGCCACGTCCGCGCCAGATAGACTGTCCCATTTCTTGGAGGTTTGCCATTCTGCTTGGGAAGTAGTGAGTACGGCCTGGGGGGATGGGCACATCCGTTCCACGCGTATCTTGAGGTGCAAATAGGCAGACACACTTAGGTGGAAGGGTTTTTCCTGAAAATTCAATAGGCTCTTTTCCAGGTTTTAGTAGATGAATTTTGCGTTGTCCTTCTGCATTAGGAATAATGATCAAGAAGGAGCGGTCTTTGCCATTTTCTAATTTTTGAAGGCTTCTTGCCCACTCTAAGGTTGTTAATCCCTCCATTCCATAGCCGCCTTCATTGATGATGGCTTTGCAGTCGTGTTGATGAAGCAGTACATTGAAGTAATCCATGATACTAGTTTCATTAAAACTGCCCACTTTTAGATCAAAGCCTGCAGGATGGTTAACACCCATTTGTAAGAAGGTCTCCGCTTCAACTTCACGGGAAGAGCCTTCACTTTTCGCTTTGGGGTCATAGTTAGGGAGAGCATAAGGATTGAGGGTTCCAGTGACACCGCCTACATTTCTACCGTTTACAACAGATTGGACAGAGAGGGCAATTTGTTCTTTATAACGGCTGATATATCCTCCAGGCCAGACAATATCTTCTAAAATTTTGAGGCGATGGTTGTATAGTGACGGTTGTTGGATGAGTTCTTGGGCGATTTCTATGCGAGAAAGGGGTGATCTATTTGCTAATTTTTCAGCATCTTGTACAAGTTCTTGGTAGAGTTCAGGCTGTTGCTCTTGAAGTGTAGCGACAGCTTTGACAAAGAACTCGGTGGAGGTGAGCAGAGCATCGGGATTTTTAGGATCTTTTGAGGAGGTACTTTGGCATTTAAAGGCTTGTAAGTACCCGAGATATTGATATCCGATCAGCTCATATTCATCTCCGAAGCGAGTTCCAGGAGGTTCATCTTTTTTATCTTTGGGAACAATGAGTCCTTCGACAGAATTGCTAAAGCCGAATCGATCTCCAGGATCTTGTTGGGATATGCTAGGCAGAGTAAGGGAGATAAACCGTTTCGCAGCCGCAATGGTGCACTGTTGTTGGTATTTGTTTGGATCATTTGTTTTAGCGTCAGGATCCCAAGCGGGTAAGCCTGTGGGCAATTCATCGCGTTGTCCGCAAAGAAATTCGATCATTTCTTTTTCGTTAATTGAGTCGAGAATCTGATCTTTTTGTCCGGCTTGGATTGCGGCGCGGAAATCTGGATTTTTAAGTAATGCTTTTGCAACCTCGGGAAGGTGGGATTTAATTTCTTGTGTTGATCCAGCTTGGATGCCTTGAAGTAATACGTTTTTGAATTTTTCTAGTTCAGGATTATTAAGAATGACATCAAAGGTGGATTTGATAGTAGTTCTTGCAATGGTATTTACAGGGACTTTATCACTTGATGCTTTATTGATCTCTTTTGAAATGCTCAATATGGAGTCAACCTCATCGCCAAAGAAACTGGGACTGACTGCTTTATTTTTTCCATCGAGAAGGAGTTCTATTTTATTAAGCCAATACAATTTTTTTTCAATTTCTGTTAGGGCCATCTTTTGTTCAACGCTTGGAGATTTTCCTGATTCGTTGATTTTTTCGACCAATTTACTACGCTGTGCAGCTAGCATGACAGCAGAGTTTTTAATATTGGCTAGAGTATCAACTGTTGTTACAAAATATTCGCGTTCAGAGCGTGTCTGTAAGAGCTCGTAGTAGATATTTGCCAGCCAACCTGCAGAGGGGATTGTTTCTGAGGGGAATTTCCAAGGCTCAGCACCCTGTCCATAAAGAGTACGGGTTGTTCTGTCAAAGTCAGCAAGATTCATGTCCTGGAGTGCAGAGGGTGCTAGAAGGATTGGCAGGAAGCCATTTTCAACTAGCAGATTTGCTACGATAGGCATAATGTAGGAGGTCTTTCCAAGGCCCGGGCGGAGGCTTCCCCACAGAGTGGGATTCTTATTAAAGGCTTCTATATAGAGTATTTGACCTGGTCTTAAAATTCTTCCTGTACGGTATTCTGCAACAAGGTATTTTCTAGAAAAGCGTTCTGCTTTCTCTGTGTAGCGGTTAGTGTCTAAGCCGCGGGTAAGGGTTTGGTATATTAGAGCGGAGTTTTCATTCCATTCAATTGTCTTGCTTGGATCTAGGCTTTTGGCAATGCTTAAAGCGCTCTCCATCTGTTGAACTGCAGTGGCAAGAATGAGAAAACGGGTAATCGTATCACCTATTTGATTCACGGCAGCTTTTTCAGAACCTTGCAATTGTTGCATTTGGTAGCAGTCTAAGACGTAATCTACTATATCCTGATCACTATAGAAGGAGGGGTCTTTGATCATGGCAACGAGTTTTGGGTCTCTGCTATTCTTGGCCCAGTTTATGATCTCTTGCCGTGCGCTATCTCTCTCCCTTGATCTAATTTGAATTTCAATTTCAAGGTATTTTTTTAAAGGCTCTACTCTTTCAGGTTCTAAACTACGTGAATTTTGTACCTGCTGGATGAGATTTTCCTTAGCAAGGTTTATTCCCGCTCTTATTTCAGCATTTTCTTGTTTTTCCATTGCGGGGATGTTTTCAATATCTTCATTAAAAATATTTTGGAGTTGGAGAGATAATGATTCCAATTTTTCGGTTCTTTCTTTAGTGGGTTCTATAAAGTAAGCGTCGCTATAAAAATCAAATTTAACATCTGTGGTCGTAGTATCTAAAGGTGCATAGGAAGGAGGGTTATCCAATTCATTAACTAATTTTTGTTCTAAGATATTAATGCGATTTTTTAACTCTTTTTCTCTTCGATGATCTACAAAAGAGATCTTAGATTCACTTTGAAGGACTTTTAAAAGCAATTCTAGTTCAGTTGTTTCTGATATTTCCTTGTCAATGGCGGATTCAATCATGCTTATTTCCAGGTCTGTGAGGATGCCTTCAGTTTTAGCATTCTCAAAACCTTTTTTTAGAGCTTCTTGATCGATTAAATATTTTCCTTTAGTTTCTTTTTTAGCTTTTGGTTTTGCTAAAGCAACTCCAGCCAGGCTTATATATTTTTCTTTTTTATTCGCTTCTCCCAGCATTAGTTCAAGAGGTCTTTTAAAATTGTCTAGTAATTGAGTTGCTTTCTCACTGGGATAGATTGCATCTTGAATATTGGCTTCTAAATTATCTAGTGATCTCTCTTGATAGGTAACCTTCAAACCATTTAGTACTAAGCCCAAGTATTCATAAGCTTTCTTAACTTTTCCAGTTTCGGGATTAGGTAGTAAATTAAGTTCGTCAAAGGCTAGTACTGATTCTTTTTCAATACATAAATCATTCCTTCTTGGAGAGTCTTTAAGAATATAGGCGGATTGAATGAGTAGACGACGAGCCTGATCAGCCATTGCAACAAGTTGCAGCTCTTGTGGATTTAAAGACATGGATGATTGATCTTCCAGAGGTCTAAGTAAGAATTTTAGCTGTTCTAGATGAAATTCATTTTTACAAATTTTATTATAGTAAGTGATAAAGTTTCTTAAAATAAATTCACTTGTTAATGGCTGTGGATTCAGTAATTCAGCGTCTGAAAGTTTATTTTTGGATTTATTGGCCATGGCAACCAGTGTTGCAATAAAATCAGTTTTTAAGTCATCGGGTTTTAATGCTTGTATGGCCAGCTCTGGAACAGGACTTTCTTTTTTTATATGAGATGCTTTAAACACATCCAGGTAAAAGCGCATGCCCTCTTTGTTTAGAGTATTAAGCTCTTCCACTTCTTGTGCGTTAAGAGTTAGGTAGGATTCAATATCTTTTGAGCCACCTCTTTTTTCGAAAGCCTCATATAGGTCGCAGAAGCGTTGGACTTGTCCAAAGTAAGGGCCCCATTTATCAGGGTCATATTGGTAGCGGCCTAACTGCTGTTTTTCAATACTGACTAAAGCGCTTTCGGCTTTAATCTGAAAGGCTAAACCGCGTTTTCCATTAGGTGTAAGCATACGAAGATAGTTGGAAACTAGGGTAAAGGCGTGGAGATCATCAGCAGATTCAAGCCGGCTAGCTTTTGCCTTTTCTAGATAATTTACAGCTAATTTATAGTCCCCTTGATTAGCGTAAAGGTAAGAAAGGTAGAGGCAGCCCGCAGCAGAGGTAGCGACCTTTCCCTCTTCGTTAATGGTAAGGACAATGCCAGGTTTAGCAATTAAAGAAGGATCATGTTCAAGAGTAGTATCTCCGGCCTCATTTTGGGCAAGTTGATGAGGCCATATGAGAAGAGTTTGTTCTTTGCCTTTTGTCAAAAGAATGGAATTTTGCTGCAAAGTCTCTTCAAGGGTCGCTTGGATGGCCTGAACACTTTTTGAGCACGAATTGCTAACTTGAAGTTTAGCTTGATCTTGAGGCAGCCATTGAGCTCCTTTTAAACGGTCTTGACATTCCCAAATTCCTTTTTCATTTTTAATAAGATGTAGACCAACATCTAAAAACCGTATTTCGCTCACTTCAGAGTCTTGAGGCTTTCTGAGATAGAGGATCTGATTGGGGTGTGTAGCTGTAATAAATGACTCTTTTTCTTCCGGATGACAGACAATACGACCATCAGGTGAAGTTAATTTTGATACTCGTCCTTTATCATCAAGATTTGCTTTTAAAATGAGGTTTGATTTGGATGTATCATTTGTAGGAATGATACAAACGGCATTTTTAGGATTAGTGGAACTCATCCAGAGTCCATTTTCTTGAATGAGATAGGTAGTTCCAGAAGTTTGTTGTTCTTGATGGGGCTGAAAGAATCGAAACCATTCAGAGCTATTTTCACCGGTTTTGATTTTCTGAGCGAGTACTAGAGACTTTGTGTGGAAGTCATAGCTAATGCGATAATTATTCTTGCCCTTTTTAAATTCAAAATTCCATTCTCCAGGCTTATCTCCGGCAGATAAATTAGCAATAATAGATTCATGATCAAAGAACTTTTGATAGAGAGTAGACTCATTTCTTATCGAAGGGGGAATTTCAGCCTTTGAGGAATCTTGTCTGATTATTTTATTATTTAAAGTAACTGTATTAGTGCGTAATTGAATGGAATAGGCACCGTTGATGAAGCAAGAAGGATCATTTTTACTAACAGTCCATTCTCCTCCTCTTTTCATACTATCTATCCACTCTGGTTCAGGAGGAGTTTCGCCTTTCTTGATAAGAAGCTCATTAAGCAGTGCATTTTTGAGTTTAGAGTCTTCCTGGACCGCTTTTAGTATCAAAGGATAGATCTGATGTTCAAGGATTTCTATCATTTTTAAATTATGTACGGGAAGTCCACGGATATGACAAGCATACTGTAACAAAGGTGCTGTCTCAATCAATCGAGCTAAATCTTCTGTAGGAATGGTCTTAATAGTATCTAGCGTGATATTTGGATGCGAACTGATAAAGTGATCTAAAAGAGCTAACTGAATGGAAATTTGATCTTTTGTAGCATCTTTTTCCCAAGTTTTAATAGTCGTCAGGCCTGGTATTTGTGCCTCTCCATATTTTGTATCATAGCGAGGCATAGAGTTAGCAATCCGCTTTAGCTGAGCCTGCAGGGGTACTATTTCATGGTTATCATAGGGAGAAAGTGTTTTGTAAGGATCTAGTGGCCCTAAGGATTTAGAGGCAGCATCTGCATGCAGGTATAACATCTCTCCAATATGCATTAAAAATAGTGCTGATTGTTCTCTTTTTAAGCTTATTTTGGTATAAATAAGCTTCTGGAGGTCTTTAGCAAAGCTTTCTATATAGGCGGGGTTAGAGCGGAGCAGAGTTTGCAGAAGATAGGGCCGTGTTATAATCATCTCTAATCGTCTTTGAACTCGCTCATCATCTAAAAGTTCAGGCTTTGCCCTCATTAAATCAAACGCTTCAATGAGTGACGAGTTGAGATATTTATTATCTGATCCTGGATCATCCGCTCTTACTTCAAGCGTACGCAATAACCATTCATTCACAACATTCCCTTCAATATCATGGATGCAGCGGTCTAAATGGCCTTTTTCTGTATAAATTGTTCGATCTTCAATAAGGGGAACATTTGGACTGGCGAGATTTTCTCTGTCTCTAACGCCCATCGTGCTATCGATCCATTCTGAAGGAATATCCCCTGCTAAGGGATTTGCAGCTTTATAATCCTCTTGAAATTCAAATTTACTTTTTACTTGCTCTGGGAGGCCTCTTCCCCATGGAAAATAGTGGAGTTTCTTTGAGGGTGTATTTTTATCAACAATAGAAATAACAGGCTCTTTCTCTATTACGTAGGAATCGACATCAAGCTCTAAGCGTCCCATACTGTCTAAATCTTTTTTCATCATTTGCGTAGCCATTTGAGTCATGATTTCTTTGCGTTCGCTAGGAATTTTGGCAAGTTTTTCTGCTTCAGCTTCGATATTTGTAAGGAAATTAACAACAGCCAGAGCCCCTAAGCCCGCGCTAGAAAAGGCTACTCCAATAGAATAGTCTGGATTCAACATCGATTGAATCATCGTGGTATGACGTTGAAGAGTAGTGATTTCTGCAGGTTTAAGGGATTTTTTGGTATTTTGAGGACAATAAAAAGCAGGCAAATTCTTATTAAAGTCCAATTCTTTTTGGTACATACTGTAAATAGTATTTAATGCGCATCGATAGTCAAAGTCTGAGCGATAATGATATGTCATGTGCGGCGTCATACCTTCGGGAACATCTATGTTGGCGTCTAATCGCATTATTTTTGGATCTTTAATTGCATTTCCTCCATCAGGTGCAACAGAAGTTAAGTAATTTTGAATTTGAAGGGCTTTATTTTCTAAGAACGGATCCCCTGCCAGACGATAATAAGGATGCAACTGAAGAAGATCGGTGAATTGCTTAAAATCAGTCTGATAGCCATCGAAGAGGATAGCGGCAGCTTCTTCGTAAGTTAGGTTTAGCCTTATCATATTATAATTCTGATGGAGAGCAAAGTTACTCACAACTTGATAAATATCTTCATTCGCTATATTTGGAAATTTTTCATGTACCTTTGCTTTGGCCAGCTGACTTTTTGCACGAGCGATTCTAACTAGTACAGCACGTGCGTTCATCTGGTTGATGAGCTGTTCAGGATGCATATATTGCTGATGAAGATGGAGTGAAGATTCCCACTGATACTTTGTCACATCATCAATAGCCTTGCCCCAGTTGTCGAGCTGTTCCCAATTCAAATTATGCCAGAAGTTATTTGGATTTGAATTACTCGTGGCAGGAATGGGTAACTTATTCAAGATAGCGTTAGAGAGTTCAATAGCATCTGTGAAACGTTTTTCAGCGACATAACTGTCAACAACTGAATTAAGCTCTTGAAATAGCTTTAAAGATGCTTCTACATTATTGGAATTAAAAGCATTCTCCAGGGATTGGAGTTTTTCAAAATTAGCTTCAACTGCTCGTGGAGTCTGTTCTAACTTAACTATATCGGAAACGGGTTTCATTTCTGCAACAGGAACAGCGGGAAGCGGCTTATTGGGTTTAACGATAATACCTTCTGTTAGTGCTTGATCTGTCTTTTGTTTTTGTTGAATTAAGTCCATTTTGCATTTTTCTTGCATGGCTTGGAGACGTTCAGAAAACTCTTTGAAGCAGCCCCCTTCACGCAGTATATGGGAGAAAGCTTTCTCATTGACAAAGTATCGGTTTACTCTTTTTTCCAACTCTTTAACGCGAGAGCCTAACTCTTCAAGACACTTTTTCCTTTCATCAGGAGGAAGCTCTTCTAAACCTTTTTCAAGTAATGAAAGCTCTTCATTGACCAAAGCAAAGGAGTATTGAATTTTTTCACTTGTCAGTTCTTCTTTTGTTGTAGATTTAGAAGTATGTTCAAATAGCAGCTCCCATCCGTCTGCAACACTCTTTTTATTCGTCTCAATGGAAGTACAGCCGCAATCTTTCATAAGCTTATCCATTTCAATATGTTGAGATAGCGTACTCGGACTGCCAATAGGGGTAGACTCATCTTTTTGAGCAATCAGAAGAGTATTCAATAATTTTTTCTGTTTTTTGGAATATGCAGGCGTACCTAGTGTTGCAGGGTCTCTCTGCTTTTCTAGCAGCTCTGTAAATAATCTCCCGAAGTTATTCTCTTTAGTAAGGTCAAAAGTATAAATCTTTTCAGGCTGAGTTTGATCGTCCTCATCTCTCGCAAACCGAGTTTGACGTAAAATCAATGTGTTGTCGCTTTCTATACTAAATGTTGAAAGTATAGGAGTAAAAACTCCCTCATTACTATAATATCCAGTAGCTAAATTCAAAACTGGACCTTCTTGCCTATTTTGGATTGCTTCGTTGAGTTTAGATGTTAGAGTGGCAGGAGTTTCCTTTCCCTCTTCAATGTCTTTACTAATAGTGACAGCTTGGTGAAGTTGTACCGTCGTTTCATCATGAATATTCGCTCTGTAAAACAGATCTAATCGTCTTTTAAGCAGATGTCTAAACTCTTTCGGATTTGAAGGTTCAAAGGAGTCAATTAATTTATTTAAGCGAGAAGCTGAACGCTCCTTTTCCGAAGGCTGAGACAGAAACCGCCAAGTCGTAATAATAGGACTCAATGCGTATTTAGTTACAAAACCTAGGAGAGGGACATCTACTGGCCAGCTTGATACGAGTTTTTGATGTAAAGCACTCCAACTAAGCGTTTTAGATTTTGACTCTTCAGGTTTTTTAAGAAGCATTACCTTCCATGTTGCATTAGCTGTACCTAGAGTGATAGTCTCTTCCTTTTCCCCAATTTTATAGGTAAAGTCATTGCCTTTTTTAGATATAGTAACTTCATTAACTTCTGCTGACTCTTCATTTGTTATTATGTGAGAGACTAAAGCTTTAAGATCCTTTTCACTAATGTCTTTGCTTGCCACTACTGTAAAACTAATCGTTTTATCAGTGTTACTATCAAAACTATTTGCAAAGTAGTTTATATCATTACTCATATGTAAACCGAAATAAAGTTCCTATTAGTATAATAGTTTATAAATAATTAATTTAAAAATATAATTATATTAGATATGTTTAGGGGAATAGTATGGATGAAATTGGCTCAAGATTATCAGCCTCAGTAAGCAAAATTACAGAATCCATTACCGAGACTGCTAAGACACTAAAATCAATCCTTCCTGAAGTCAAACTTCCTCCTAAGGAAGTCGTCCTCAAAAAGTCTAAAGCAGGAGCTATTCAAAGCGCCAAAACAACTTATAAATTCGCCTCTGACGGTCTAAAATTTACCGGAGCGTTTGCCTTAAGAAGAGCTTCCAATCTTTGTTCTGTACTAGCTTTATTATTACAGATTCCGCGGGTTCCAGGCAGTATTATTGGGTTTTTTTTAGGCAGTTATAAATCAGGAGATAAATTTGCCTCAATTCCAACAACAACTGCGCGTGCCGCTGGAAAGGTAGCGATGAATTTAGCCGACACTCTCGAAATGATGCCTGCTGATAAGACTGTTTCAAAAAAAGAAAATGAACTTCATGAAAGAACTGATCAGTACTTCGCTAAATCTCAGCTCGGAAGTAGATATTTAGAGGATGCTAAAAAATTACAAAATGAGAGTAAAGAAGAAAATCGAGATATAATAGAAGCATTATGTTCTTTAGCACGAAAATGCTATAAAGAAGCTTACGAAATTCATAAGTTGGACCATCCAAATGATCGTAATATGGAATTACTAATGAAAAACACAAATGAGGAAATAGATTTAATACAAGACTCATTAAAAAAATAATTAAAAATAATCTTGACTTTTAAATAATTTATTTGTATAATTTAAAGAAATTATTAAGAGTTTAAGATGAAAAAGCTTGTTTTACTACTAATTATTCTGTTTTCCTTCAGTTCACTCTATTCCATTGATAGAATTTCAGAGTGTAAAATTGTAGATCACAGTTATTCACCTTTTGTTTCCTTCGATAATGAATTAGAGATTCAAGAGGGTGACACTACAGTCGGTTATCTACAGAAGCATCTACGTTTTGTACAAACAGAAGAACAAGTTGGATACGAATATATCTTTATTTTGAAAGATGCGGAGAAAAAATTGGTTGCTTATGCTAGGACTTTTTTACCAAGAAGCATTGATACGGTTGATTTTGAGGTATTTGATAGCCAGGGAAAGCCTCTGGGAATGGTAAAAAATTATTTTGCTAAAATGATGGATATCTCTGGTAGTGGAACCCTATACTCTGTAGAGGGCACACCCCTATTAAACGTTGAAAATAATACTCTATCTTATACACAACAGTTTAAGGTGCCAGAGAGTGATACTGTTGTGATGACTTTATCAGTACCTTTGATGCACCGTAGGACTCAAGTTACTCAAATTAAAGACTTTGAATACCTAGGCCAAACAGATTTCCATCCTTATCTCTTTACTCTATTTGTAGCAATCCGTTCCGAAATCTATTCTTTTTCAAAAGATTATTTTGATGACAGGATCACAAAAGAATCCATAGGTCTAGGTCTAGAATTCGCTAAAAGTTACTTTTAAACACACATTACGCAAAAATCATTTGAACGCGAAGGTCGCGAAGAAGGCGAAGAAAACGCGAAGATTAATTGTTTATTAAATCTTCGCGTTTTCTTCGCCTTCTTCGCGACCTTCGCGTTAAATAAGATTTACTAAGGTGAGTTTTAAACAGTGAAGTGAGGGTGAAGAGTAGCAAACTCTGGGCCTATGATTAACTTAAGCCTACTTTCCAGGTACTCTTTTAGATGGGGAGATCTCTCTCCTAGCCAGTTGCGTAATCGATAGGTCTTGTTAAAAAGCGCTTGCTTATAGTTTTGAGAATTTGTGGCTGTAGGATCTCTAACAAATTGCCCTACATCTATAGGTAGAGGATATCCATCAATGACGCCGGTATTTTGTAAAATAGCGTGGTCATTATCGGCAAATCCGCGCATATAAAAGGTCTCTACCATAGCGAGGATGCGGTCCAGAAGCAGCTTAACTTCATCTTCTCTGTTTTCAACGATCAGCCTTTTAAGGACCTTTTCAAGCATATCGGCTTTCCCCTGAATCATATACTGGTAGTTTTGAAGCTCGATCAGGTGGCTAAATCCCATTTTGTCGATAATCTCGATCGTGCGGGGAGTTCCAGATCTTTCGTTAAGATGCACGCAGACAATACCCGTTTCACGAGGAAGTTCATTAAAAGCAGTCTGCCATCCGATGAGAAGGTTTTTTAGTTTATTCTTTTTATGGGCGATACGCTCTTCACGATAGGACTGTAATGGAGGGATAATTGCTAGTGCATCTAACCATGGTTTTGTCCTAAAGCGTTGATGTTTGATAAATTTTAAGACATATTTACCATCTTCACTGACGAAAACATAGGATTGGCAGCCTTTATCCATGTATTTAAAGCGTTGAGAAAGGATGCGATTTGCCAAATCGGCTTCATGATTTGTCGGAGTTCGCAGTTGCCAAGGAGCATCAAACTCAACAGAGCGCTCGATATTACCTATAGTGAAGCCATCAGTTAAGGCATAGTAGAGTTGCCCACCGCCATAAAACAAAAGCGGTACAAATAAGATAATTAGTAGGTAATAGCGTTTTTTCATATAGAATTTTTATCATATAAAAACAAATTAGACTATTGAAAAAAATAAGTTAACACTCCAAGATGCTGCTATGTTGAGTTAGAGGATATTAACCTGGGTTTTGGTTTTTATGGAGCGATTTCTACGTTTACCGTTTATTCGATGGCTACATGGCTTAAGTTATCGATTTAAAGTAACCACTGCCTTTTTATTTATTATTGGCGCTATTGGATTAGGAATCATTTTGATGGTTTATAGCCAACAGCGAGTCACTAACTTAATCGATGAGCAGAAGAAATATGATCAGGTAGAGAAAACTCTACGCAGTTTGTCTGAGCGTGTTTTAAGGCACCATATTCTATTAAAGCAGTTACAACTGGGTGATCAAGCTGCCAAGAATGATTGGTTGCAATTGCAAATGGCCATTGTGACAGATTTACAGACTCTTCAACAAGAGGTCAAGGCTATCCATGCAGAAGGGGAGTTAGGCACACGAGAAACTATTCTTATCAAAGATATCTTTGATGCTTGGCAGCCATTGTCAAAGAATCCTCAGGAAACAAAAAGTACCCCCAATGAGATGCTCTACAACACTATTTTACAACGTATCAATACATGGATGTTACTTATAGGGAATGGTACCAACCTGCTTATGAGAGAGCCTCTCTATGCACAATACTTCATCGATACATCTTGGACAGGCTTTCCCCATACTTCACTACTCTTAGATTCCACGCTGATCGAGCTGGGACAAGATAATAAGACAATGGTCTCTATAGGTCCTTTACAAGATTCTACCCAAAAAAATATTTTATCAATTCAAAAAGGAGCTAAAGGCTATCAACAAGCTCCTGAAGGCATCACTCTTGATTTGAATGAACTTCAAGAGGCCTTGACAGTCTACAATAACTCAGCAGATGAATTTTTTACTTATGCTGGATTGGAAAAAGGTGACAGCTGGAGTAAAACGCAGTTTCTTGCTAAAGAGGAAAAGCTTGTTGTTTCACAATATGCCTTATGGAATAGCCTCTCCAAAATCATCAACCAAATATTACAGCAAAAATTAGATGCCATTTCAAAGCAGCGTGCAATAGCCCTTCCGCTCATGATTCTCTTTCTTCTTGCAGGATTGCTTCTACTCCTTGTTGTAGCTATGGAATTCTACATCCCTTTACACAATATCATCCATTCCATGGATCGCTTTGCAAAAGGGGATATGGGGGTACGTTCAAAAATATTTTACGAAGATGAAGTCGGAAATTTCGGAAAAGTCCTCAATCGTCTAAGCGATAACTTCGAGCATATCATTGGTCAGCTGCATCGCACTGGAATCCAGCTCACAACCTCTACAACTGAGATCGCCGCCGCAGCAAAGCAGCAAGAGATCACCGTAGTTGAGCAGGAAGCCACAACTAAAGAAATTGCCGTTACAGCTGGTGAAATCTCAGCGACAGCGAAAGAATTTGCAAAGACCATGAATAGCATTAGCCAAACGGCTGAACAGACCTCCAGCTTGGCCACAAGTGGAAAAGATGGCCTGACGCAGATGGAGATCATCATGCGCCAGATGGTCGACGCCTCTGCTAATATCGCATCCCGCTTAGGAGTATTAAACGAAAAAGCCAGCGGAATCACCACAGTTGTTACCACTATAGCCAAAGTTGCCGACCAGACCAATTTGCTTTCGTTAAACGCCTCGATCGAAGCAGAGAAAGCAGGGGAGATGGGACGCAGTTTTGCCGTCATTGCACGCGAAATCCGACGCTTGGCCGATCAGACTGCAAATGCTACTGTCGACATCGAAAAGATGGTTAACGAGATGATTTCTGCAGCATCATCAGCCGTGATGGGAGTCGATAAATTCACTGAAGAGATCCGTTCAGGCGTGAATCAAGTCTCGCGGATTGGAGAGGTTCTCTCCCAAATTATCGAGCAGGTACAAGGCCTGACAACTAGTTTTGAGAATGTTAACTTAGGCATGCGCAACCAGACCCTAGGCGCTGAGCAGATCAACGAAGCCATTATCCAGTTGAGCGACGTAGCTCAGCAGACATCAGCTTCCATACGGCAGTTCCATAATGCCATCGAACAGCTGAATATTGCCGCAAGAGATATGCAGTCCTCCGCATCAAAAATTAAGCACACTTAAAAAATTCAAACATGTACACTAGTTGAAAATTCAGTAGGGGAGAGTACATGTTAAGTATTAATTTACGCGGAAAAACCGCTTTTGTTGTCGGCATTGGCGACGATAAAGGCTTCGGATGGGCCATAGCTAAGATGTTAGCCGAAGCAGGCGCTAAGATATTAGTAGGGACCTGGGCTCCTGTGTATAAAATTTTCTTGATGAGTTTGGAGCAAGGAAAATTCGATGAATCGCGTCAACTATCCGATGGATCACTACTGAATTTCGAAAAAATCTACCCCATTGATGCCGTTTATGACACTCTAGATGACGTTCCTGAAGATATCAAAGAGAATAAACGCTACAAAGATCTCGATGGCTATGTCATCGCTGACGTTTTGAAATCCATCCAGCAAAGCTATGGGAGTATCGATATCCTTGTCCACTCGTTAGCAAATGCTCCAGAGATACAAAAACCACTTTTAGAGACCTCCAGAAAAGGTTACCTTGCCGCTATCAGCTCCTCTAGCTACTCTTTTGTTAGCCTTCTAGCCCATAGCGCACCCATCATGTCACCTGGAAGTGCAGCGCTCTCTCTTACTTATATTGCATCCGAAAGAGCCATCCCCGGATATGGAGGCGGCATGAGCTCTGCCAAAGCAGCCCTAGAAAGTGACACACGCGTGTTAGCTTGGGAGGCTGGAAGACGCTATGGAATACGCGTCAATGCGATTTCTGCAGGAGCAGCCAGTACCCGCGCAGCACGTGCCATTGGCTTTATTGAAGAGATGATTCAGTATTCAATAGCCAATTCACCCTTAGCAAAAGCTGTCACAATGGAAGAGGTAGGACACACTGCAGCATTTTTATGCTCGCCGTTAGCTAGTGGCATTACGGGCGTCACACTGCATGTCGACCAGGGCCTCCATATCATGGGTATTGCTGTAGATAGTCCTTCGCTAGCTAAATAAGATTAAACGCAAAGGCGCAAAGTCGCAAAGAAAAAAATAAATATTTTCTTTGCGACTTTGCGCCTTTGCGTTTAATCTTCGCGTTTTCTTCGCTTTCTTCGCTTTCTTCGCGACCTTCGCGTTAAATAGGTTCGTACCCGTGCCCGTGCCCTTGCCCTTGCCCTTGCCCGTGCCCAAAATTACACGTTATTCACGTCTTCGATGACGGCTTGGGGAGTCGATGTCTTCGCTCTCTCCATGCCTTCAGTCCAATAGGAAAGGAATATGCAGGCAGCCATAAAAGCTACTGCAAGGTAAGCAGTAAATTTCTTTAAGACATCAGCAGTTGAGGTACCGAAAAGAGAGTCGGTAGTATCGCCTCCAAAAGAGGATCCTAGTCCAGAACTTTTGCTTTCTTGCATCATAATCACACCACAAAGAAGCACGCATAAAAGCAGAAACAGAGTAATTGCGGTGAAGTAAAAAAAAGTAACCATATTTATATCCTTTATCCAGCGTTAACAATTGCTGCAAATGAGGTAGCATCTAATGAAGCACCTCCAACTAATAATCCATTAATGTCTGATTGTCCTAAAAGCTCTGCAGCAGTATTAGGTTTGACAGATCCTCCATAAAGCAGAGGCATAGTGCCAGCGACTTCTGCTCCCCAATGTTGAGCGAGATATTCGCGGCAGAAGTGGTGTGCCTGCTGAGCCATATCGGCCGTGGCAGAGATACCTGTGCCGATGGCCCAAACGGGTTCGTAGGCTATAATAACATTTTTTAAGCTAGATGTCTCAACATCTTGCAAACTTTCACTAAGCTGTGTGGCTAAGACATCTTCCATTTCACCCGACTCACGTTCTTTCAATGTTTCGCCAATGCAGAGAAGAGGTTGTAGATTGCTCTCAAGCGCACGTTTTACCTTTCTGTTAATGAAGGCGTTTGATTCATTAAAATACTGGCGACGTTCGGAATGGCCAATGAGTACAAATTTGGCTCCTACATCAGTGAGCATTTTTGCCGCAATTTCGCCTGTAAAGGCCCCTTCGGAGGCATCATTCATATTTTGAGCGCCGATGATGAGATTAGTGTCTTTAGCTAAATCGACAGCGGTTTTCAAGGAGGTGAAAGGAACAGCAACTAGGACCCGCGCTTTAGCCTTAGCAATTAAAGGCTTAATCTGGGTAATGAACTGTTCTGTTTCAGAAAGCGTTTTGTACATCTTCCAATTAGCGGCAATGATAGGAACGCTCTGCTTTTTATCCATGAAACCAGCCTCTTTATATTTACTCTCTATACTATAAATTTTCTGAGGAATCCCTAGCAATCAAAAAAATGCTCTGTTACTTTTTGATTTTAGTTAGGAGCTATCTTGCCTAGAGTAGATTGCATTCTTCCCCAGAGGAGCCAATATCAGGTTTTGCATCACTTTACCCAAAAAGTGGCCGAAGCATTTGGCCGTTTGGGGTGGGAAGTGCGCCTCTTGGATGCAGAAAATTGTATTACCCTATGCATGCAGGATCCACCTGATTTGATGGTGGGGTTTAATGGAGCGCCCCAGGTAACAGATGGACTCTTTTTATGCGATGTGATCGATGTTCCTCATGCGGCGATTCTGGTAGATCCCCCCTGCTACTATCTCGGATTGCTGGATAGTTTTCATATGGAGATCTATTGCGACGATGCGGCTAATATAGATTGGTTGGGACAGTTGGGGTATGAAAAAGCCCAGTTTTTGACTCAAGGTGTAGAGCCAGAGCTCTCGTATGACAATCATGCCCCTCGAGATTTGGATGTGATTTTTTTTGCGAGTTTCTTTGATGTAGAAAGCGCTAAAGAAGAGTGGCGCAGAAGTTTCTCGGGAGAATTGTGCGATCTGATGGAAGAAGCAGTTCAAGCAACACTTCTGGACGAAAGCTTAACACTGTCGAGTGCTTTTGAGAGCCGTTTGCAGACACAACCTGAACTTGCTCAAGGTATTGATATTGTTAAACTCTATTATTTGATGAGTTACGTGCAGAAAGGTATAGCCCGTATACAGCTTTTAGAAAACATTCATGCCATTCCGGTGCATATTTGGGATAGACGCTGGAGCGATTATTTTGGAGATAAAAATAAAAATTTAATTATACATGATGCTGTCGACTATCAAACCTCTCTCGAAATCACCCAAAGAGCAAAAGTTGTGTTATGCAACTCCATCCGTAGCGTCAGAGGTTGTAATGAAAGAGTTCTCAATGCCTTAGCATGCGGTGCAGTGCCCTTTACGAATGCTAACCCCTATTTTAGAGAGCATTTCAAGGATGAGCGTGACTTAATCATGTATACACACCAAGATGCGATAGAGAAAAAAATTGACCGCTGCTTAAAGGACGAAGAGTATCGACAATCTATTGTGAAGGCAGGCCGAGCGCTTGTCATGTCAAAACATACTTGGGACCAGCGCATCCAGATCATCGTTCAGAATCACCAAAATACATGACTTCACCAAAAAGCATTTTGTTAATTTGGTGCAGTATGTTAGCATTATTCTAACTGCACTAAAAAGCAATAATCCATTTTGGTGAAATTATGTCAGATCCCTTTTATGGCCGAGAAAGAGAGCTAGGAATATTAAAAGAGCTTTTTGATTCGAAAGTAGCTCGCATGGTGGTTTTAAGAGGAAGAAGACGTATCGGTAAAAGCCGATTAGCAGAAAAATATGGTACTTTTTTTGATAAGCATTTTACTTTTGTAGGACTGCCACCTGAAGAAAATGTAACTGCTGAAATACAGCGACGGCATTTTGCCAATGAGTTGGAAAAACAAACTCATCAGTTTAATCTTCGCTTTGATGATTGGGACTATCTTTTTGATACTCTGGGGAAAGTTACAAGTAAAGGAAAGGTTTTAGTAGTTTTAGACGAAATTAATTGGATGGGTTCATTAGATCCTGCATTTCTAGGAAAGCTTAAAACAGCCTGGGATGTACATTTCAAAAAAAATCCTCAATTAGTGTTACTGCTGAGCGGATCAATGTCTGCGTGGATCGAAAAGCATATTTTACGTAGTACAGGATTTTTTGGAAGAATCGCCTTAGATATCGTATTACAAGAACTACCATTAATTCAATGTAATCACTTTTGGCGTCCTTTTGAGAAGAGAATCGCAGCATCAGAAAAATTTAAAATTCTTAGTGTTACAGGAGGAATACCTCTATATCTTGAATCAATAAATCCAAAAATTTCGGCTGAAGAAAATATACGACGCTTGTGCTTTCGAAAGGAAGGTCTTCTTTATATGGAATTTGAGCGTATTTTTTCGGATGTATTTGGAACTCGAGCAGGTCTGTATAAAAAATTTATCAAGAGTTTAGCTCAAGGACCTGCTGAACAGGCAACGATTTTGCAATCAATAAAATTGGATAAGAGTGGTGTCTATAGCGAGTATTTGGATGAATTAGTAAAAACAGGTTATTTGGCAAGAGACTTTACGTGGAGTATTAAATCTGGAAAAATTTCAAAATTAAGCCGTTATCGACTCAGTGATAATTATTTACAATTCTATATCCATTATATAGAACCGAATTTACAAAATATTCAACAAAATCGTGATTTATTGCCTAGAGGATGGACTACGATTATGGGTCTTCAATTTGAAAATTTAGTGCTTAATAATCGACAAACTATTCAAAAATTACTATCTATACCTCCTAGTGATATTCTTTTAGATAATCCCTACTTTCAGAGAGCTTCACAAAAGCAAGCTGGAGTACAAATTGATTATCTGATTCAAACAAGATTCAACACTCTATATGTTTGTGAGGTAAAGTTTTATCGCGAAAAAATTGGATTGGAAATTGTTAAAGAGATGCAACAAAAACTTAATTCTTTAAGTTTGCCAAAAGGTTATTCTGTACGTCCTGTACTTATTCATGTGAATGGCGTTAAGGAAGAAGTGGATGATTTAGGATTTTTCTCGCAT
>Ga0207072_1053_pt1 | contig 33827 bp, 22 predicted proteins | sample Alteio_BWMinHeat_68_FD_153570 | JGI IMG/M metagenome (GOLD analysis project Ga0207072, IMG submission 153570) | Enriched cells from forest soil in Barre Woods Harvard Forest LTER site, Petersham, Massachusetts, United States -... | ecosystem: Environmental > Terrestrial > Soil > Temperate forest >... | reverse complement strand
AAGTGAAAGGGAAGATCGTCACCCCAGAAGAGATTGGCGCTCAAATCTTGATCAAGATGAAAGAAACAGCTGAAGCTTACTTGGGAGAAAAAGTGACAGAAGCTGTCATCACGGTTCCCGCTTACTTCAACGATTCTCAAAGACAGTCGACGAAAGACGCCGGGCGCATTGCCGGCCTTGACGTGAAGAGAATCATCCCAGAGCCAACCGCTGCGGCACTTGCTTACGGCCTCGACAAAGGGAAAAAAGATCAAAAGATCGCCGTATTTGACTTGGGCGGTGGAACGTTCGATATCTCCGTTCTCGAAATCGGCGATGGCGTGTTCGAAGTGTTGAGCACCAACGGAGACACGCACTTAGGTGGTGATGACTTCGACAACGAGATCTTGAAATGGATCTTGGATACCTTTAAACAAGAGCAAGGGATCGATCTGCACAAAGACAAAATGGCTCTTCAACGCTTGAGAGATGCGTCTGAAAAAGCCAAAATCGAACTGTCGGGCACGATGTCCACCGAAATCAACCAGCCGTTTATCACGATGGACGCCTCAGGGCCAAAACACTTGTCTCTCACCCTCACCCGTGCCAAGCTCGAAAGCTTGACAAACAACCTGATCGAACGCACGAAGGAACCTTGCTTGAAGGCTTTAAAAGACGCTGGATTGTCGAAAGATGCAATCAGCGAGGTGATCCTCGTTGGAGGGATGACCCGTATGCCAGCTGTGCAGGAGATGGTCAAATCGATCTTCGGCAAGGAGGGACACAAAGGGGTCAACCCCGATGAGGTTGTTGCCGTTGGCGCTGCCATCCAGGGGGGCGTCTTGACCGGTTCTGTCAAGGACGTGCTTCTCCTCGACGTCACTCCACTCACGCTCGGGATTGAAACCCTCGGCGGTGTGATGACTCCGCTCGTCGAGAGAAACACGACGATTCCAACGCAGAAAAAGCAAATCTTCTCAACTGCAGCCGACAACCAGCCTGCTGTCACCATCCGCGTCCTCCAAGGGGAGCGCAAAATGGCCAATGACAACAAAGAAGTTGGGCGGTTTGACCTCAGTGATATCCCTCCATCCCCCAGAGGCTATCCACAAATCGAAGTCTCCTTCGACATCGATGCCGACGGGCTGCTGCACGTCTCCGCAAAAGACAAAGCGAGCGGCAAAGAGCAAAAAATCAAGATCGAAGCGCAATCTGGTCTAAGGGAAGAAGACATCAAGCGCATGCTCAGAGATGCCGAAGAGCACGCAGAAGAGGACAAAAAGCGAAAAGAAGAGGTCGAGGTGCGCAACGAGGCCGATGCCCTTGCCTTCCGTGCGAAAAAAGCGCTGGATGAATACCGCGACAAATTGCCCAAAGATGTCGTCGACGATGTCCAAGGCAAAATCGATGCGATGAACAAAGCGATCGAAAGCAACGACATTGCGCGCATCAAAGCCGCAAAACACGAACTGGAAGCGCACATGCAGCACATTGGCGAAGCCATGGGCAAATCCGCTGGAATGGGTGCAGGTGCAGCAGGCGGCCCTGGCGAATCTCCGAATATGGGAGGAGGTTTTGCAGGTGCCCACCCAGGTGCTGAAGCGGGCGGCAGCTCAGGCAGTGCTTCTCACCAAGGTAGCAATGACGATATCGAAGAAGCCGATGTCGAAATCATCGACCCAGATAAAAAATAGCGCACACGCTCCCCACGCACAGCTCTTCGAGCTGTGCGTGACAATTAATGCGTTTGCGTGTAGACACTCAAATAGGAACGGATTATGGAATGTCACGCCATTGGCACAGCATCGCGCTACACGATTAAGCCGCTATTTGAAGAGCTCCGGCAATCCTATAAATCCACCCTCTATCGCGATGTCGTCCATTCCCAAATCGAATCGGGTGGGACCACGGTCGATGCCTTCTTCTTCTCATATGGAGTCTGTGTCTTTTGGGGGATGAACCAGCAACAATGCCTCCAATTCGCGCGGGAAAAACTCGTCCCATTTCAAAAACAGCCTCTCGACGAGATCGAAATGGACACTTTCACATTTACGATTGGAGAAACCCAAAAAATCATCGAGGATGAGATTACCCTTCCCAACAACGACGCTCTTGTCAAATTCGCTGCCTCTTACGGGATTGCACAATCTGTTAAACTCGAATCGTTTGAGACTTCCATTCAAAAGACATTCCACCTGACAAAAATGATCCCCGAAGAGCTCGCCGCAAATGGGGTGATCCCCTTTTCCCGCCGCGAAATCCGCAAAAAAATGGGGGCTCTCTTCATCGAAAGAAGTTCCATCAACCTGCGCATCGATGTTTTAGATACGCCTGAGTTTTTCTGGGAATACCCAGAACTAGAGCCCCTTTACCTCATGACCGCCAATTATCTCGACTTGCGCCGCCGCGTGGAAATCCTCAACCAACGGCTCGATGTGATGCACGACCTCTTTGAAGTGCTCAGCAAAGAACTCAATCACCTACACTCCAACCGACTCGAATTGACCATTATCGCCCTCATCGTCATGGAAGTCTGCATCGCGCTCTTGCGCGACGTGTTCCATATTATATGAAATTCCTTGCCATCGCCTTCATCAAATTGTACCAACTCTGCCTTTCCCCCTTTGTCGGCAACAGCTGCAAATTCGTCCCCTCCTGCTCGACTTACGCCATCCAAGCCATCGAAAAACACGGCATCTTCAAAGGAACCTACCTCGCTGCCTGGCGCATCTTGCGCTGCAATCCCTGGAGCCTCGGCGGCTCCGACGACCCCTAGTAATCAGCCCACTTGTGGGAATTTCCCACATTTGCTATACTGATACGTGGAGGTAGTTATGAGAAAACAACAACTCACCGTCCATATGGACGCCAAACAACGCATTTGCCTCACCAAAATGCTGACGAAAGAAGAACGCGAAGAATTTAGTTCATTCCGCATGTACCGCGATGGAGGAAAAATCGTCCTCGAACCCGTTGCCGAAGTACCTATAAAAGATCACTGGATTTACAAAGATCCGAAAGCCTTAGCCTCTTTAATGAAAGGGATCAAAGATGCGGAAGAGGGTCGAGTGCACAATTTAGGTTCCTTCGGAAAATACGCAGTTGATGACCAAGACGAGAAATAAATCATGCATTTCAAGTGATGGCCCAAAGAATCAAAACTTAATAGACAATGCGGTGGCCCGAAGGGCCAAAACATAGTAGCCGAGGGCAACGCCCTCGGTAATAGGCAATACAAAACAAAGTTGCCCTGAAAGGGCAACACAAAAGATACAGATACATGACATGCCACAATCTCTCTATCTAGTCCATACACACATCATCTTTAGCACAAAGCATCGCCAACCCATTTTGGACATTGAACATCGCTCCAAACTTTATGCCTATATGACCGGTATTTTGCGCAACCTCGAATGCCATTCCATAACAATCGGAGGTATTGAAGATCATGTTCACATCGGCTGCGTAATTACGAAAAAATACGCACCAATGAAAGTTCTGGAACTGCTGAAGAAGGACTCGTCGAAATGGTTAAAGACTCTCTCGCCAAAATTTAGTGATTTTCATTGGCAAGATGGATATGGTTTGTTTTCGATCAGTCCATCTCACGTCGAATCTCTGCGAAAGTATATCATGAGTCAAGTCGAGCATCATAAAACGGAGACGTTTCAGCAAGAATTTATTCGCTTACTCAAGAAAAACGATGTTGAGTATGACGAAAGATATTTGTGGGATTGAGATTACCGAGGGCGTTGCCCTCGGCTACTATGTTTTGGCCCTTTGGGCCGCCGCTCTCCTTCGTCGTGGAGCATGTGAATAGCAAAAGCACAAGGCCTTGGGACAGGGATAAGGTGCGTGTTCAGGTTGACTTTATCCACTAGCGCTGATAAAATCCCGGTTTGAGATTAGGGCGCACATCTATGAACGAATCCCTCAAAAAAGATCTGATCGCAGGCTTTAGCGTGTTTCTGTTGGCGCTGCCGCTCTGCCTTGGGATTGCGATCGCCAGCGGCTGCCCGCCCATTGCCGGAATTTTCACTGCAATTATTGGGGGGATGCTTGGCTCCCTTTGCGGCAGCTCAAGCGTCACGATCAAGGGTCCAGCAGCAGGAATGGTCGTCATCGTGCTTGGGGCCGTGCAAGAGCTGGGTCAAGGCGATCTTTTTCTTGGTTACAAGCTGATGTTAGCCGTTGGTGTCGTTGCAGCCCTCTGTCAAATCACCATTGCTCTCATGAGAAAAGCGGTTATTGCCGAAATGATGCCCCCCTCTGTCATCCACGGCATGTTAGCCGCTATCGGGATCATCATCCTCTCCAAACAAGCGTATGTTTTAGCAGGGATCACCCCCTCTGCAACCAAACCCCTTCAACTTCTCTACCAACTTCCTGGAGCGCTCTCCCATTTTCAACCGATCATCCTCGGAATTGGCCTCTTTGCTTTTGCAATCACCCTCTTTTGGCCCAGGATCAAAGCAGCAGCGTTAATTCCCTCTTCATTCGTCATCCTCGCAACTGTCATTCCCCTCTCACTCTACTTTGCTCTCCCAGAACAAGCACCTCAATTCCTCATCCATCTCCCCACAAACTTTTTTGAGGGGATCCAATTTCCCGATTTTTCCCAGATCCTCACTGCAACTAGCCTCAAGTATATCGTTCTGTTCACCCTTGTCGGCTCGATTGAATCGCTCTTGACCGTGTGTGCCGTCGATTCACTCCGCAGCGATATGCGCCCGTCTGATCTCGATCAAGACCTCAGAGCCATTGGAATTGCCAATTTAGCAAGCGCTTGCATCGGCGGACTTCCGATGATTTCAGAAATCGTCCGAAGCAAAGCCAACATCGACTATGGGGCCACATCGCCGAAAGCTAACTTTTTCCACGGCCTCTGCATGCTCCTTGCCGTCGTTTTCTTCCCCACAGTCATAAACCTGATTCCTCTCTCCGCTCTTGCCGCGCTCCTCATCTTCGTCGGCTGCCGCCTGGCCTCACCAAAGGAATTCATCCACGCGTATCACGTTGGGAGGGACCAGCTGTTGATTTTCCTGACCACCCTCATCGTGACTTTAGAAACCGATCTGCTCATCGGGGTCGCATCAGGGATTTGCTTAAAGCTCCTTCTGCTGCTTCTGCGCGGCAACAGCTTGCTCAGCCTGCTTTTCCCGCTCTTTACTGTGGAAAAAAAGGAAGATCATATTCGCCTCTTCATCGACGGACCATTGACGTTCTTAAGCTATCTGAAATTTAAAAAAATGGTGAAAGACCTAGCAAAAGAGCACAAAAGAATCGTGATCAGTTTGCACGCCGTCACCTACCTCGACCACACAGTCGTGAAAAAAATGGAAATGATCAAACAAACATACAAAGACGTCGAAATCACGATCGACGACAACCAACAGCTCGCCTACCTTTACAACCACCCTCTTTCCGCTAGGCAGATAGTTTCTACTTTGCTTTCAAAGCCCAAAAATAGGTAAGCAATTTCTCTTTGTCTGAAGAACGAAAATCGACCGAAATCGTTTTAGACATAATAGTCGGATGCTGATGAATAAAATCGTAAATGGCTTTGAGTGAAATGTGAATGATGCTCTTCTCGTACAATTTGTCTTTTCCATTCATAATCAATGGGAAGGAAATGCTCGTTTTCGTGCGTTGTTGCGCCAACACAAGACTGTTGTAATAACAGGAGTAAAGAGCGCTTTCAGCTGCATCTCGATTTGTTTCAAAAGCGCTTCTCTTTGGACCCGCAACGACAATCACGCGCTCAATGCCTAGGTCTGCAAGTTTCCCGCTCTTAATCATGTTCGCATGACCGATCTGATAACCATTTCGATATTCCGCTTTCTGTTGCAGCCTTCTGTCCTCTTGCTGATATTCAAAACCACCGCATACATAGATGTGTCTATCGATTCCAAATGGAGAATCAACATCTTGGCTAATCTGATTGACAATGACCTCGGTCTTGTTAAAAATCCCTTGTGCTCGAATCAGCACATGATAAGCTGTATGATCAGCAAGAGTCAGCTGAAGAATGGTCTCTCGTGCCCGGAAAGAGCACTTTATTGAACGCCTTTGTTCCACCGTTAAATCGCCGGTGTACTTGCGCCATGTTTTGTGCTCTAGCAAAGCTGGACCTTGAGGTAAGGGTCTCGGCTCCGTAGGCAAAGGCTGGGGCCTCATTGCATCACTTCCCGACGCTCCTTCTTGAGAGGACTCTTGACTTGAGGAAGAAGAAGACGGATCAATCAGAGGAGGTGGTGAATCGCGTGAAACAATTTCGCGTCTTGAAAATGAGTGGAGGCGATAAACTATAACGGGTGCAAACAAAACGGCAAACCAGACCTCCATTACTTTTGTTTGAGCGGAAACCCCACTCCCACTTGAAACAAGATGCCTAAAAACAGTTTTGGCAACTGGAGAACGGAGAAACCTGTCCAAATAAGGGGTGTACGAACTTGGTATTTTCATAAAATTCCATGTAAAAACACCTAGTTATAGCAAATTAATAAAATAAAAATCAACAAAATAAATTATATCACTTGTAAATAGAATGAGATTATTGAATCTGATCAAAAAAACGTTGGTTCATGTTATGTTTGTTTGGATTTCAAAGCAAAAAAATAGGCTAGAAGCCTCGCTTTGTCCAGTGTGCAAAAATCGATCGAAATCGTCTCCAGCATGCTCATGGGATAAGCGTGAATAAAATCGTAGATAGCTTTTAATGAAATTTGAGCAATTCGTTGATCCTGCCATTTACTGCCTATTATGGGAAAAGCAATGCTCCTTTGCTCATTCTGGTTCGCTATTACAAGACTATTGTAATAGCAAGAGTACACAGCGTCTTCTGCCTTTTCTTTATCTTTTTCGTGATCGCTTCTCTTTGGCATCGCAACGACGACCACATTCGAAAAGCCTTGTTTCACCAGCTCTCCACTCGCAATGATATTCGCATGGCCCACTTTATAGCCTTCTCGATATTCCGCTTTGCTTTGCAAACCTGCATATGCCTCGCAATACCCTTTCCCACCGAATAAAGAGATGCATAAATCGATTCCTCGCTTAACCTCTAAGGCTCTGTCCATTTCAATTTGATTGACAATGGCGTGGGAATGATTTTTGAAGATCCCCGATGCTCGAATCACTATATTAACAAGCATGGCACCCTTCATGATCACTTTAAATTGCGTCTCCTTTTTTTGGAAAAAGTAGGCAATTTCCTTCTTTTCCGCAGCAGTCAAATTACCCGTGTAATGGCGCCAGGTTTTACTCTCCTCTGTGGAAGTCAACCCTCTTGGGATCGAAGGAGAGAGAATATGATCTACAAAAATGGCCCGTTGAACCACAACTAAAGTATCTCCAAATGAAGCTGGTGACGCATCAGATTCATCATCTTCCTCACTAAAATCGAAAACTGTAGAATGCGCCACAATTTTAGGGCTTTGAGGAGGAGGTAACGACGAAGAACTTGAACCTGATAAACTCATAAAAAACCTATTTAACGCTCTGTATTCTATCAAAAATGCACAATAAAACCGAGTTCTAGATTGATATCAAAATTATCACGCCTCTGAAATAATTTTCTTGCTTGCCAAAATATTTTCTATGCATACAATCCAGCTTTCTTATAAAAAAGGAGGCTGCCGTGAATTTCAAACGTTTTATCGGTGCAACACTCGCTGTATTTGTGTTCTTTTTCCTCTATGAATGGCTTGTCCACGGCCATTTGCTTATGGGAACGTATCTTGAAACCCCCAAAGTGTGGCGCAATTTCTCTGAAATGCAAGCCAACATGCATCTGACCATCTTGTACCAGCTCGCGCTGGCAGCGTGGGTCACTTATGTCTTCTCTTGCATCTACCCAGAAGGGGGGATCGACAAAGGCTTGCGTTTAGGGATCTATTTTGGAGTATTTGCGGGCATTCTCACTGCCTCATGGTACCTGTGGCTTCCCGTTTCCTCTTCCCTTGCCTGGAGCTGGCTTGTCAGCGGCCTTGGAGAGGGCTTGGGTGCTGGATTTTTACTTGGCTTGATCTACCGCAGATAGTATTTTATTTAGGGGTTGGGATTTTGAGGGTGCGACCTGGGCTGAGAAACTCTGTCTCTAGACGGTTGACGGCCTTGAGTGTCTCGATGTCGACGCCAAATCTGCGAGAGATTTTCCAAAGGGAATCTCCTTCTTGAACGATGTAGAGCTGATCGCTTTTAGAAGCAGCTTGCAAGGAGTTAGATGCCTTTGAGGGGACTGAGGAGGCAATCAATTTTCCTGATGGGGGTTTGTCGATAGGAGCCGGTTTAGGAGCGCTTGTCACCTGGGGAGCGCGCGTCAAGGTCACTGGCTCTGGAGATGCCGCTTTAGCGATGGGTAACGGCGCTGTTTTCTTTTCTTCTGGCATTACAACCTGCAAAAACTCTGCGGCGCCTTTCCTCACGGCATCGGTACGTGGGCTTGCCAAAATCGCCTCAGCAAAGGCACGGCTTTCTGGTTGCTCTGGATCGAGAAGCGTCAACAAAAACAATACTTGTGAGTCGTCGCTCTTTAATCGGGCAAATGCAGGATCGCTTTTAACCAAAAGGCGTGCGGCTGATTTCGAATTTTTCTCTATATAATCGAGAAGCAAGCGTTGTCGCCGAGCTGCAGAAAGGTCTTGAGACATTTTCTGACCTGAGACAAAAGCGGACAATTGTTCCCAATTCCCCTCTGAGATCAATGCAAGGACTGCTTGTTGGTCAATTTTTGCCTCTGCGCGTTCAAACAACAGGTAAATGGCGATAAATTCAGGCGTCATCAAGAAGCTTTCAACTAAAGAAGGGTCGTCGTGAGCGTTGATGTCTCTCTTTACCTTCTGAAAAAGTCCTTTGGCGGTGAGGGGCCAACGCTCACGCCTTGCAAAGGCTGTAATCGCCTCAAACTGGGGCTCAGAAAGGCCTGGGAACACGGTCAATTCAGCTGCCTTTCCATTCCGGTATTTCCCATATTCAATTTTCCGCTTTTGCCCAAGCGGGGGAAAAGCAGAAAGAGCGCGTTCGATATCAAAATCGTGAAAAGCGACAAGTGCTGCCAAAGCTAAATCGCGCTGAGTATACCCATTTTCAACCTGTTGTCGATTTGCTAATCTGCCAATCAACCCCTCCATAGGCATCTTTTTAAAGTAACGGATCACTTCGTGGTTGCTGTGATCGATTGTCAGAGGGGTGAGGTGTTCATCGGCGGGTTTCGATTCAAAATAGGGCGTGGGGGGCCTTTCCTTTACTGCAACATAGAAAAGGAGGGAAAGGAGCAGGACATTAAAAGCGCCGCTCAAGATGAGAGCGATGGCAAGGCGTCGTGTCGTGTGTATGGCATTCATGATTCTTTGCTTAGCCTTTTCTCCAACAGTTCTAGTTCATCCTGAATCCCTCTAGGCAGGTGATCAGCAAACAGTGCACAGTACCGCTTCATATCGGCCAATTCCTGACGCCACTCTTCCGGATCGACGCGGAGCAACTCTTCAAGAGTCTCTTTGGAAAGATTTAAACCGGTCAGGTCGAGAGCAAATGGAGTGGGGACATAACCAATTGCAGTTTTCACCGCATCCCCTTTGCCTTCTGTTCTCTCAAAGATCCATTTCAATACGCGGCTATTCTCTCCAAAACCTGGCCACAACCAATTTCCGTCTTTTCCCTTGCGAAACCAATTGACGTAATAAATGCGTGGCAAAGCGCTTGGGTTGGCTTGTGCGCCCATTTTGAGCCAATGGCCAAAATAATCGCCCATGTTGTACCCACAAAAAGGGAGCATCGCAAACGGATCGTGTCGAACTTTTCCCACAACGCCAGCAGCAGCCGCTGTGGTTTCCGAAGAGACCGAGACGCCAAAAAATACGCCATGGCGCCAATCAAAGGACTCTCGTACAAGAGGAACAACTGTGGAGCGGCGCCCTCCAAAGATGATCGCAGAGATCGGAACGCCTGCAGGGCTCTCCCAGAGTGGATCAATCGCCGGACATTGTGAAGCGGGTGTTGTAAAGCGGGCGTTTGGATGGGCCGCTTTTTCGGTCGATTGCGGCGTCCAATCGCGGCCCTGCCAATCGATCAAGTGATTTGGGGGTTCTTTCGTCATCCCCTCCCACCACACATCGCCCTCATCTGTGCGTGCAACATTGGTGAAAATGGCATTTTTCTCAATCGAGAGCATTGCATTGCGATTAGAACCGTAACTTGTTCCAGGAGCCACCCCAAAAAAACCCGCCTCGGGATTAATGGCATACAAGCGTCCATCCTTGCCAAACTTCATCCATGCGATGTCATCGCCGACAACTTCGACCCTCCAGCCGGGCAACGATGGCGTCATCATCGCTAAATTGGTCTTTCCACAGGCGCTAGGGAAAGCAGCAGCAAAATACTTCTTCTCCCCTTGAGGATTTGTGATGCCCATAATCAACATATGCTCGGCGAGCCACCCTTCGTCACGCCCCATCACAGACGCAATCCGCAAGGCATAACATTTCTTACCCATCAACGCATTACCACCATAGCCACTTCCATAGGACCAAATGGTGCGCTCTTCGGGAAAATGGACGATGTATTTCGTTTTGTTGCAGGGCCAAGGAACATCTTTCTGACCGGGCTCAAGCGGCATTCCAACGGAATGGAGGCAAGGGACATACTCCCCCCTTCCCAACACTTCGAGAACAGCAGCTCCCATCCGCGTCATGATCCTCATGTTGCACACTGCATAGGGGGAATCGGTGATTTGCACGCCGATGTGGGAGATGTGGGAACCTATAGGCCCCATGTTAAAAGGAATCACATATAAGGTTCTTCCATGCATGCACCCTTTGAAGAGCTGGAGAAGCTTCTGCTTCATCTGCACAGGGTCTTCCCAGTTATTCGTGGGGCCCGCAAGTTCTTTTGTGCGGGAACAAATAAACGTCCTCTCTTCCACGCGCGCCACATCATCTGGCGTAGAACAAGCGAGGAAACTGTTGGGGCGCTTTTCGGGATTCAGGGGAAAAAAAGTGCCGCTCTTGACCATCTCAGCGCACAAAGATGCATACTCTTTATCGCTTCCATCGCACAGCCAAACGCGACTCGGTTCGCAGAGCTGGACTGTATCGCGCACCCACTGTTTTAGACCGGGGTGAACCGTCCATTGATCGAGCGAACAGTTGTAATCCATAGCTATACTAGGGACTTTCGTCTCTTAAATTTGTCGATGTAATCGAGTGCCTTGCCAGTGCCTAAGCACACGGCCAAAAGGGGATTTGGAGCAATGATGACGGGAAGGCCTGTCTCCTTGATCAAAGCCTTGTCCAAACCTTTGATCAACGCACCGCCACCCGCAATGACCATCCCTCTTTCTACGAGGTCAGCAGCCAATTCAGGAGGACATTTTTCCAGTGTCAATTTCACGTTTTCTACGATCTGTTGAATCGGTTCTGCCAAACACTCGCGGATTTCCACCGAGTTGATGCGCTTTGTGACAGGCAACCCTGCAACCTGATCGCGCCCTCTTACTTCCATCTCCAATTCATTTTCACCAAGAGCATAGGCCGATCCGATCGACATTTTGATCTCTTCCGCTGTACGCGGTCCAATCATCAAATTGTATGTGCGGCGCATGTAGTTGATGATGCACTCGTCAAATTCATCCCCTGCAATGCGCAGCGAACGGGATTCGACGATCCCACCAAGAGAAATAATCGCAATTTCGGTCGTACCACCGCCAATGTCGATGATCATGTTGGCATACGGCTCGTGAACGGGCAAGTCAACTCCAATAGCCGCTGCCATTGGCTCTTCGATCAAGATCACTTCCTGAGCACCAGCATGGATTGCAGAATCCTCCACAGCGCGCTTTTCGACACCCGTAATCCCCGATGGAACGGCAATCAAAATCTTAGGGCGGAAAAGACTGCGGGAAGGGGTCACGCGTTTAATAATCGCTTTCAACATCCCTTCCGCGATCTCAAAATCGGCAATAACCCCATCTTTCATAGGGCGCACGGCATGGATCTTTCGGGGAGTTTTTCCCAACATGGCCTTCGCCTTATGCCCGACGGCCAGCACTTCTCCGGTCAAGGAATCAACAGCCACGACTGAGGGCTCTGCTAAAACAATCCCTTTCCCTTTTACAAACACCAATGTGTTCGCTGTACCAAGGTCGATCCCAATGTCATTTGAAAAGACACCGCGAAAATTGTTGAGTGTTCCGAAGGCGGAGCGGTAGTACTTGCTCACCACCTCTTTAAATGAAAGCTGTCTCTTTTTATTCATTATAATGTCCTTAATATTAAGCAATTAGGTTTGCAACAACTCCAATACTTCTTCCCAGGTGAGTTTTGTCATCGCCTCTTCGTCACAGCTGACGATCTTTTTGACAATCCCCTTCTTGCGGTTTTGCAGATCGATAATTTTCTCCTCAATCGTATTTAGCGTCACGAGCTTGTACATCGATACCGATTGCTTTTGCCCGATGCGATGCACGCGATCGGTTGCTTGGTTCTCTACCGCAGGATTCCACCACATATCATAATGAATCACGGTATCGGCGCCAACTAAATTCAGTCCAGTCCCACCAGCTTTTAACGAAACGAGGAATATCGGGATGTTTGGATCTTCATTAAATCGCTTGACGATGCTCATCCGATCTTTTGAAGCCCCATCGAGATATTCGAAAGGAATCCCTTGCTGCTCCAAATCGTTGCTAATAATATTCAACATTCTCGTGTATTGGCTAAAGATGACAGCTTTGTGCTTCCCTTCTATTAATGTCTGGAGCAACTCCATTAACATCTCATACTTCGCCGAGTCTCCACTCTCTGCCTTATCCTTCGCAAAGATCGCAGGGTGGCAACAGATCTGCTTAAGACGGGTAAGGGTTGCCAACACGTGGATCTGCACTTTATCAAACCCTTCACGTTTAACCAACTGCGACAACTCTTCGCGCGCCGATTTCGCATAAGAGCGGTACAGATCTCTTTGGACGTCGGACAAGTGGCAATGGTAGACGATTTCTGAGACAGGCGGAAGCTCCGTCAACACATCCTTTTTCATTCTGCGGAGAATGAAAGGGGACACTTTGCGTTTCAGTTGCTCGAGGCTATTGGTTTTAGTTTGACCGACATGGCGAATATACTTTTCCACAAAACGGTCGTAGGAACTTAACAGACCTGGCATCAGGAAGTCGAACAAGCTCCACAATTCATCCAACGAATTCTCAATAGGCGTTCCCGTGAGCACCAAACGGTGTTGGGCGCGGATCATTTTGACGGACTTGGCATTCCTTGTCCCCCGATTTTTGATCTGTTGTGCTTCGTCGAGAATCGCATAGGCAAAACCGATATCTTTGTAAATGTCGATATCCTTTTGTAAGAGACTATACGACGTGATTACGACGTCAAACTTGTTCGCCTCGTCTAACAATTTTTTCCGTTGGATAGGCGTTCCATCGACGGCTAAAATCCGCAGTGTGGGATTGAATTTAAGAAACTCCTCTTTCCAGTTATAGACGAGAGAAGTGGGGCAAATGATAACGGAGATTGCCTTCGTGTGCTTCAGATGGTGCTGCGAAACGGCGGCAATCGCCTGAAGGGTTTTTCCCAACCCCATGTCATCGGCCAAAACCCCATTCAAACGCATGTGTCTCAAACGCTCGAGCCAACCCACCCCATCGATCTGATAAGCACGCAGCGTTGCGTTGACTTCCTTCGGAATACTGCTAGATTTAAGTGGTTTAATACCAAGCATTTGCTGCTGAAGATCCTTTAATCCCTTACTCATCGAAAAGGCAATTGGCATCCCTTTAAAGGAGTTGTCCTCAACAGTCACAAGACTCCATAAAGGTCTCTCTTCGGTGTGGTTATCCAATACGCTAAGCCCCAATTCATCAAACACCTGGATCACGGGAGCGAGCCGATTGAGATCTAACACCAATATCTTGGGTCTGTTCGCGCTTCCATCTTTCTTTTTAGCTATTTTTTTCTGGGGCAGCTCGATAAACCCACGGCGAGCGGAGAGGCATTCCCACAGCTGATCCACCGTCGCACCTGCCAAAGGACCATCGACTTTCAATTCGATTCGATACGCATCGATCCGATCCGATTCTTTCATGCTCATCGTAAAGTGGGTGTCATCGTACACGTATTGATCGAGAAGATTTTCAGGGCAATTGAACTTCACGCGATTTTGATTGCGTGGGATCACATCGGTCATAAACTCGACGATTTTCTTGTCATTCTTAAAGGTGTAAATGCCCTGCGATGGGTCGTAAAGCGCATCTTGGAAGAGATCTTCGATCACTTTTTGTTCTTCGGTCAAATTGCGAGCCAGCACACCATCTTTCTTGACGAAAGGCAAAATCTGGTCGACGTGCACTTTTGAAGCAGCTGCGGGGACCTTGATCCCATCGTAGATGAAGTGCAACGAAACCTCTAATTCGCCATCGAGATAATGCACATCGCATTCGGCTTGCAGCTGCCCCACAAAAGGCATTGTCACAAAACGCTCAATCACCTCTTGATTTGACACTTCCGCAAAGCGGAGCAGCTCTGGCAGCGAATTTTCTACAAACGTTCCAAAAAGGGGTTCTGGAATCGCAATGTTGCGAATCACGCGCATGTTGCGCAAATGCTTGCGGCGAAGTTGTGGAGCAAAGCGATAATAGACGTTTTTGTGAATCATTCCAGGATGGGCACATTCGAAAAAGATGATCTCTTCTGGCTTAGTTGCAACCTCCTCCAACATCACTTGGGGAACGAACAGCAATTTGGGATTCGGCGCTTCTAGATAATCTAACTCAAAACGGAGCTTTGCTGCAGAAGCCGCGCGGCGTAAAGGTTCTTCCAATGTGCCCATGTAAAAACAGGACAATGGCAGGAGCTCCGAGGCACTTTCGTCTTTTGTATGGCGCGTCTGTTGCCCAGGTGTTGAAGCTTCGTACACTTGTGCTAAAATCGATCCAAACGCTTCCACATCGACCTGTACGACACGCGCACCGCGCTCGTCTTGTGCATCTAACACTCTTGAAAAATCCATAATGGACGCCAACACGGTGCGAGAGAGCGGATCAAACGAATCGGGAGAGAAAAAATAGCGGCGGCTGCCGATGTATAGCCCTTCCCCATACCTCACAGCATCAAAAAATTCTTTCACATAGGGGACGGCCAATGGCTTTGAACGGAATGGAAGGCGCAAGGCCAGTTGGATATCGATGGTCGTTTGTGTCGATGAGGGAAGTACCACGACCGCTATTTCGGCTTTGTCCAACACAAAATTTTCTTGAGGGAGGAAGAAAGGAGACTTACCCAACACCTGGGAAGCCTCGATGTATTCGTTGAGGAGTTCTTTTTGATTCTTTTTGCTGCGACGGACGTGATCTTTGCTTTCAGCCTCTTTAAAAGTTTCTCTCAAGGTCTCTTTTTCTTCTTCGTCGACATCCTTTGCCTTTTCCAAATCCATTTCCTTCGAATAAGCCACGACGATCGATTCAAAATGGTCTTCCAAATAAAACATCAACGCAGCCAGATGCTGGCAATCGTACTTATGGGAGCAGTCACAGTCGGAATAGACGACCATCGACTCGCGTCGGTCAATTTCGAGTTCGCAGCTATAGGCTTTGTCGAAATTGCCGGTCACACGGCTCTTCAAACGAACAGCTTGCCCGCTGAGTTTCATGATCTTTGCCCATGCAATGGCGCTCTTCTCGAAGAACACACGCCCCTCTTTGAGGATTGCAGGAGAGAAATCTTGTTTTAATTTACGAAAGTTAAGCATGTCCGACCACCAAACAAAATGAAAAATGATTGCGCGGGAGTATAGAACCCGATCCCTAAAAAGTCCACTTTTATCGTTTTGGCCGTTCCATGGCAACAAAATATTTTCATTAAAAGCAAATGGAGTGCTATACTTGAACTCATCATGCTAAAGAGCACACGGATACACTTCCTTTTTTTCTCTTTTCTGCTCCCTTTTCTTTTTTGTTTTTACGATTTGCAAGCTGTTGATGAAACCTCTCTTCTCAAAGGCAATCTCGCCAAAGCGAAGGAGGGTGAATACCTGATTACTCAACAATGCAAAAATTTTTCCGCTCTCGTTGTGCAAAAAATTGAGGGTGACCTTCTTGACATTCACGAAATTTCGATTCCAGAACAGCGCCTTGCCCAACGTGCCTTGTCGTGGAAAAAGTGGCTGGCCGATGGAGCGCCAGGAAACACCTCCTGGTTGTTATACCGCGTCCATATCCCTTCAGGCACCATCCAGCACACTTATTCCTACACCTGCGGAGCATGGATCACCTCTCCACAAACCCAAAACTTTCTCACGACGCTGCTCAACCTGAAATTTACCCAAATTCCCACAACTGAGAGGAAAAGAATCGGTCATTCCCCGCCGCACGGCAGAGGCGATGCACGGCCGCTGTGGCAGCCCCCCATGATCGTCGAAGGGCAAAAAGTCGCAGGCGTTCCTTTCAAAGCCTGGCGGACACACTGGCCAAAAGATGGATCGGAGCTCTCCAACCGAATTATCGAAGTGTATATCCCCGAAGAGAGCGAGAAATACCCAACCTATTTCCCCTACTGGCTGCAAATCAGCGGGATGTTCGGCAAAGCAAAGGTGCACATTGTCGACTCTGGGAGTGGGGTAAGGTTGGAAAAATAAATGTAACGCAGAGACGCTGAGACAGAGAGACGCAGAGGGGGCGAGCAGCCGCTTCTCTGCGTCTCTCCGTCTCCCTGTCTCTGCGTTAATCTGAAGATATCTATAGATAGTTATCAACATTTCTTTTCTCTATCGACAAGTGGATGGTCGACACTATATCTAGCGCTGTCATGCAATTGCAACTCATTGATTTACAATACATTACGCACTTAATACAAAAATACGGGTTCAGAGAGAATGGGGCATTCCGAGAGAGAGAGCGGGTCCCTCATCAACAAAATTCCCACAAAAAAAGACACTTATCATCATCTGTTTAACGAAAAATGGCGAACAAAAAGCGAATGGTAATATTTATTTTAAAAAATAAAATGTGGAAAATGGTACAAAAAAAAGTCCTAACCATTTACTATACATCGTGTTAATTTTTTGAAAATCCAGTTGGGAAAGGAAGTTTATCATGAAATTCGGTATCACTTTAGCCTGCATTGTAGCGGTATCTTTCCCCCTACAATCGTGGTCTGAAGTCGATCGCACAGAAATTGCTGATCCCTACAGATGGCTTGAGCAAAATATCCGCTTTTCACAAGAGGTCACCCATTTTGTCAACAAGCAAAATCGTCAGACCATGCAGTTCCTCACAAAAATTCCTGAACGGGAAGAAATTGGCGCTCTCCTCACAAAACTTTTCAACTACGAAAGATGGGGAATCCCTGCGAAACATGGAAAGTACTACATCGTCTCCAAAAATGATGGGCTTCAAAACCAGCCAGTTGTGTACAAGCTCGACTCCCTCAATGCAGAACCGCGCACGCTCGTCGATCCCAACACCTGGTCAGAAGATGGGACCGTTGCTTTAGTGGGCCTTTCCATCGCGAAAGATGGGAGCCTTGCCGCTCTGGCTCAATCCACAGCGGGCAGCGATTGGGTAGAAATTTCCATTATGGATCCGCTCACGGGTGAAATGCTCCCTGACCATCTCAGATGGGTGTGTGGAAGCCATATTTCTTGGAGCCACGATCACCAAGGATTTTACTACTCCCGCTATCCAGAACCCTCAAAAGAAGGGAAGCACCAACAACTCAACAGCCACTCGATGCTCTGCTACCACAAAATTCACACCGATCAAAGCGAGGATCTCGTGATCTTCAATTCGCCGGAAAATCCCCATTGGGACTTTGGAGGAGGAGTGACTGAAGATGGACAATTCCTATTGATCGTCGGATACAAGAGCACAGCGCGCAAGTACAGAATTTGGATAAAAGATTTTGATAGCCAGACGGTTATGGAAGTCATTGACAATTGGGAAAATGAGTGGAACTACATCGCAAATGACGGCTTCATCTTCTATTTTTTTACAGATCTCAACGCTCCCAAAAAACGGGTGGTGGCTTTTGATATCCGGCAAGGCCCTGCCCATCTCGTCGAGATCATACCACAGACCCAATCCCCTTTAGAACATGTCCACTGCGTTGGAAATCGCCTCATCTGCACTTATTTAAAAGACACCCTTCCTCTTGTCGCCATTTACGAAATGGATGGATCCCTGGTCAGAGAAATCACATTTCCAACACCTGGAACCTGCACCGGCTTTAAGGGTAAACGAACAGACACACACACCTTTTATGCATTTTCCGCCTTCAACATGCCGTCGACAATCTATCAATATGCTATAGAAACAGGCGAAAGCACGCTCATCTTCAAACCGAATGCCCCAATCGATCCCGACGCGTTCGAAATCACCCAAGTTTTTTACCCTTCCAAAGATGGGACAAAAATCCCCCTGATTCTAGCACACAAAAAAGGGATTCAACTCGATGGAACACACCCAACCCTCCTTTATGGATATGGAGGCTTCGGTTCCTCGCTGACGCCCAGCTTCAGTCCTCCTATTGCCGCCTGGATCACGATGGGAGGCGTCTATGCCCAAGCAAGCTTGCGTGGAGGGGGAGAATATGGCAACGCATGGCACGAAGCGGGAAAAAGAAAAAATAAACAAAATGTCTTCGACGACTTCATTGCTGCTGCACATTGGTTGATAGACAACGGGTACACACAACCGAGCAAGCTTGCCATCAACGGCGCAAGCAATGGAGGCCTACTCGTCGGGGTTGCCATGACGCAACAACCGCACCTTTTTGCAGCTGCCATCCCACAAGTTGCAGTCATGGACATGCTGCGCTTCCATCTGTGGACATCTGGCCGCTTTTGGGTCGATGAATACGGAAATCCGGAGGATCCAGAAGAGTACCAATTCCTCAAAGCCTACTCCCCCTATCACAACCTCCGTGAAGGGATCGCCTACCCAGCGACTTTAGTGATCACAGCCGACACAGATGACCGGGTCGTTCCAAGCCACTCCTTTAAATTTACGGCCCGCCTTCAAGAGGTGCAAGAGGGAGACAACCCGATCTTGATGCGCGTCGATTCAAACGTGGGGCATGGCGCTGGCAAGCCTATCACCAAAATCATCGACCAATACACAGACATGTGGGCCTTCCTCTACCAACAGCTTGATTTTCAACATGTTACACTCATAGACGGAAAGAAGTAATTATTTTTTTATCTCTTTGTGTTTAATTAATAATTAATTTTATAATTAAACTGTATAAAGAGGTGATTTATGTTTAACTTTCCCAGCTTTAAAACACAACAAGAGCCCGCGCTTCCAAAAGAGTTGCATCTGCAGGAAGTTGTCATCAAGGCAGTAGGGGATGAAAAAAGAACATTCTCCCCTTGGGAAAAATTTTGGAGATTCATTACCGGTCACAACACCCTTAACGACGTAAAAAGGAAGATCAGTGACCAAAAAGCACAAATTCTTAAAGTGACAGAATCGCTTCACAACACGCAAGCAATACCTCCCGGAAAATTACAAACGATCCAACGGTTGACCAATGAAATCCTGCAACTCGAAGGGATCATTGCAAGAAAAGACGCTGGAGGAAAACTGCAATCCTTAGAAGATGTGCATAGTGTCACGGAGATTGAACAACGCTTACTCTCCACATGCACTCCAGAGCAACAGTGCATTTACAAATTAGGTCAAGAGCTTCACGACTTAGTCCGTGAGGCAAAAACTGCCGGCATCCCCATAGATCCCTTTTTGCAAAGAGTTCTCGATACGAATCTCTTGAAAATGAACCTTACAGATCTTGGGAAAATGATCAACGATGCCGAGCGAGCGATCCGAGAAAAAGCACTACCTGGTGTACCTTCCCGCTCCTTATTAAAGACAGCAGGAATTGAATATGCCGTGATGCGCAACAATAAGGGGCAAGCAACCGAGTCCGAAAAATTAGTAGCAAACCTTGCCAAAAATTTAGAACGACTTCAGCTTCGGTATGAAGGTCTTTTAGCCCGAGAACAGCCAGACGAAGCAGTGTGGAGAAACGGTGTGCGTTTATATCGAGCACAAAAGGCAAAAGACCACGCAGACCTGATCGGACAACTAGAACAGATGATTCTGACAAAACCAAAGGAATGGACAAAAGCATTCCCTAGTTTCAGTGACCCTAACATCCCTCACTTCAATCGGTGGTTTGATATCGCTTTAGCTGGGCCAAATGTTATGATACGAATTCCCAAATCCGATCTGGGTGAGGTTTTGCCGAAAGATAGTGACGCGTTTGCATATAAACTGGAGATGCTATGCGCTAAACACCCCTCTGCTCAATATGCCCTCCCCTATGAGGACTATTTTATCCCCATTCTTGACCATGTCAAAAATCTATCGGGAACAAGCGGCTTTAGGCTCAGATCCTCTCTTCCCCATCTGAGCGCCAAGGAAAAATGCGAGGTTTTCCGTCCACTTGCGAGGTACTATCATTTGGTTCATTCTAGAACACTTGATGCACAAGGAATCGCAACCCCTCTCTTAAGGAATGTAACAACTTCCGGTACGTATCACGCTGATCCATTTGAACACATTTATCACAAAGATCCACAAACCCTCAAAGAAAGATTTAAATCCGAACACATTGACGGTTGGGCAAAACGATTGAACCGAGAAATAGATCAAGCACTGGAGGATCACGAACAAAACTGGTCGTCTCGATGGGATGTAAGCCATCAAAAAATACGACCAGAATTCAAACCTCCCCAGCCGGACTATAGGAAAGTCGATCAAGAAGGATTCCATCTATTGGAACAACCTCCGCAACTAGACGCTGATCTCCAGGCGATCCTCGATAAACAGAACAAATAAGCTTTTTGTACCCTCCGCTGCAATTTAGTTGAAATGTGAAGGCGATTGGAGTATCATTTTCCCTTCTTTACTACTGGGAAAACGATGCGACCCTATTCACTCAGAAAATCTCGTCACATCTTGAAGGGTGTCTACACGTGGTACAAAAAGCGGGGACAAACACTCGCTCCTGATCTTAAAGGGAGAGTCGAGCAAGAGATGCTTGCTCTCGATCAAGCGCTTTTGAGTCGCGATAGAGCGCGGGCGAGCGAATTGGCAAAGCCTCTGGAAACTTTTGCCTCTACCCATTGCAAAAAGAGCTTCTTCGAATACGGCTGGGAGCTTTGCCTAGCGCTCGCATTTGCCCTAGTGATCGCCGTTGTCATTCGACAAATGTGCTTTGAACCGTATGAAATCCCCACTGGCTCGATGCGCCCCACCTTTCGAGAAGAAGACCGTCTCATCGTTTCAAAAACGAGCTTTGGCCTCAATGTCCCTTTAGAAACTACCCATTTTTATTTCGACCCTTTGCTTGTCCAACGAACGAGTATTTTCATTTTTTCGGGCGATCGGATTCCCGGGCTAAATGCAAAAACGCATTACTTCGGCCTGTTCCCCTACACAAAGCGGTACATCAAGCGGTGCATGGGAAAACCGGGAGACGCGATCTACTTTTACGGAGGAAAGATCTATGCGGTCGACCAAGAGGGCACCGAATTGACCGAGTTTCGCCACTCCCCTTGGATGGAAACGGTGGAGAGTGTCCCCTTTCTGTCGTTTAATGGAGAGATCGTCCCCAGTGGGGAAAGGGCTGTGGTCTTCAACCAAATGGATCAACCAGCAGGAAAACTGACGCTGCTTCCGACGGGGAAAATTAAGGGAGAAGTGTTCAATGGGACCTCCTTTGTCACCGATAACCCCTTAGCACAAACAAAGCCACACACAACGATCGAAACGTATAGCGACATCATGGGGATCCGCAACTACGCCATGGCGCAACTCCTCACTAAAGAACAGCTCCTGGCAAGAAAAGAGCTGGGAGAAATGAAAGAAGAAGGCGTGCTGTATCTGCTGCTCCACCACACTCCCAGTCTATCGGCACCCACTCCACTCATCGAGCCGCAAGGGCGCGGCAGCCGCGTGACGGTTTTAGGGTACAACACCGTCCTTCCGTTGCAGCAACCTCACCTCGATGCACTCATGAATGCGATGTACACAGCGCGATTCGTGGTCTCAGATGGATTAGCCAAGCGGTACGATGTGAGTGAACAGTATCAATTTGGCCCCTATAGCCCGCGGTTCCCGAACGTCCCGAACGGCACTTACGAATTTTACTTCGGAAAAGCCACTCAGATCCACTTCAGCGGCGTGTCTACAGACGTTCCGCTCGATAGCCCTCTTTATGCAAAAACGGCTGAGAACATCCAAAAACTTTACAATTGCGGCATCGAATTTAACCTGGCTTATAACGCGCAAACAAACAGCGTCACTCCACTGCCTCACCGCTACGCCTATTTTAGGGAGGGGGATCTCTATTTGCTCGGCGCAAAAATCATCGATAAAAACGACCCCGTCTTAATCGCCTTTCATCAGCAGGAAGCAGAAAAAGAGAAGTCAGCTACCCCTTTAAATCCATACGTCGCCTTTAAAGATTACGGTCCACCAGTTAAAGAGGGGAAAATCGATACAGCGTTTATCCGTACCTTTGGCTTGACGATCCCAAAACAGCACTACCTTGCCTTAGGCGATAACCACGCGATGAGCGGAGATAGCCGCGTATATGGACTTATCCCGGAAGACAACCTGCAAGGTGCACCTTGGATCACCTTTTGGCCTCCAGGTGAGAGCTTCGGATACCCGTCTCAAAAACCGTATCCGTTCATGAATCTGCCCCGTGCCATTGTGTGGAGCCTCGCCACACTCGTGGGCTTGATCTGCTGGATCTACATCCGCTGGCGCAACAAGCAACCGATCTGCAAAGCTATTCGACCAGTTTCAAATAGACCTTGAGCATTACAGGAAGGTAACCCTTAATAAGGTCTAACGATTAACGCAGAGACGGGGAGACAGAGAGACGCAGAGGGCATTGAGAATTAAACACAAAGTCCCCAAGAATTGGGTCGTCGTGCAAATAAGTACCTCATCATTGCGAGAAGATAACAAAAAGTCGTTTTCCTTCTCTGCGGTCTCTGTGGTAGATTAAATAAAATATTGACCATCAATGAGTCAAAAAGAATCTACCACAGAGCTCACAGAGATATGCACAATAGAACCTTGAACCATACTGAAACAATGTGAAGAGGAAGAATCCAATAGATTCATTATCTTGATCATCATACCGCTTGCGATCCTGCCCATCCTGTAATCATGTGTTGTGAAGATTATCTCTGCGTCGCCCCGTCTCCCCGTCCCTGCGTTGAAAATTAGACCTTATTGATTGCGCGCAACCGATCTGCAAAGCTATTCGCTCTCCTTCAAATAGACCTTGAGCATCACGGGAGGGGTAATTGCTCGCGGCGCTCCCCACTGGGTGCCCAATTTCTCAATGGCACTCACCGTGTCAAACCCAGCAATGACGGTTCCAAAAATCGTGTGGCGATCATCAAGCCAGCGGCATTTTTTTGTGGTGATAAAGAATTGGCTTCCGTTGGTGTTAGGACCTGCATTTGCCATGGCCACCCGCCAAGGAACATCAAAGCGGAGCGTGTTAGAAATTTCATCAGCAAAAGGAATTCCCCAAAGAGAGACGCTCTTGCTTCCATCCCCCTTAGTAGTGTCTCCTCCCTGAATCATAAAGCCGAGAATGATCCGATGAAACGGACTGTTGACATAGGCCCCTTCTTCCGCAAGACGGATAAAATTCTCACATGCCAAAGGAGCGGCCTTAGGAAATAGCTGCACTTCTATTGTCCCATAATTGGTCTCTATAATGGCGACGGGGCTCTCAGGGAACTCAAACGCGGCTAATTGGAGTGCGGTACCGAGAAACAGCACATTTAAAATGAAGCGATGCAACATATTTCTTCTCCTATACTTTTACACGGTCCAAAGCGATCGTCGCCGTTTCACCATTGAGATCCCAGGGAGTGCCCTGACAAGGTCTAAAAGCAACATCGACCGCCAAAACTTCATTGCAAATCATCTCGCCATGCACTTCGAGTGCGCGCTTGACAGGCGCTGTTGTATCGAGCGTCACTTTCACCCGATCAGTGACGTCAAAACCAGCTTCGCGGCGCATGGTGTTGATCTTATTGATCAACTCACGGGCTAGCCCCTCGATAATCAATTCATCGGTCAAGCTGGTATCCAACGCGATGGTCAAGAGGCCGCTATTTGCCGCAATGACCCCCTCGTGCACCAAGCGTTCGACAGCGACATCTTCGGGGGTCAACACAATCGCTTCCCCATCGACGTGGACAGCCACCGTATCGCCCTTTAACAGGGTGTTGAGGTTCTCCTGAGAAAACGCGTCGATGGCACTTTGTACGCCGCGCATGTGTTTGCCCACCTTCTTCCCAAGCACCCGAAAGTTTGGTTTTGCCTTTAATGAAACAAAAGGGGTCTCATCGGCATCAAAATGCACTTCCTTGACATTCAGCTCATCGGCCACAAGATGTTTTTGTTCCCTTAAGAAATCTAAAATCTGTTTGTCTTGCGACACGATGTGGACTGCGGGGAGCGGTTGACGCACTTTAAATTTGTGCTCTTTGCGCAATCCATGCCCAAGGCTAACGACGCCTTGCACAACATCCATCGCTTGTTCTAAATGCTCTTGGCGGTAGCTTGGATCGTATTTGGGGAAATCGCATAAGTGGACAGAATCGCCCATTTTGTCGTGCCGCAAATTCAAATAGATCGCGTCAGAGATAAAGGGAACAAAGGGAGCTGCAATCTTGGTCAATGTGAGAACGACGTGATACAAGGTCGCAAATGCTTCATCGCGGTCTTGAGAGAGCTTCTCTTCCCAAAAGCGGCGGCGGGAGCGGCGGATGTACCAGTTCGTCAGTTGGTCGACAAAGGCGACAAAGGGCTCGACAGCACGACTCAAGTCGTAATCGCTCATCCCCTCTTCGACCTCTTTGATAAGTTTGTTTAAAAGAGACAAAATCCACTGGTCGATCACAGCTTGCGGACGTTTAGGAGGGTCTGTCGGCACCCAATGGTAGATCTTCGCATACGTCGCTAAAAATGTTTGCGCATTCCACAACGGGATCAAAATTTGTTTGACAACGAGCTCAACGCCGCTTTCAGAAAAACACAAATCATCTGCTTTAACAGCGGGGCTATGCATCATGTAGAGGCGTACGGCATCTGCCCCAAATTTTTTCACGACCAAAGAGGGGTCTGGATAATTCTTGAGCCGTTTTGACATCTTTGCCCCATCAGCAGCAAGAACGATCCCATTGACGACGACGTTTTTAAAGGCAGGGCGCTTAAAGAGTGCTGCGGCTAGAATGGTCAAGGTATAAAACCAGCCTCGGGTCTGGTCTAGGCCCTCTCCGATAAAATCGGCTGGAAACCCTTGTGTGAACAATTCTTGGTTTTCAAAGGGGTAGTGATTTTGGGCGTACGGCATCGATCCCGACTCAAACCAGCAGTCAAACACTTCTGGGATGCGCTTAAACACTTTTCCGTTTTTTTCGATTGCGACATCATCAATAAAGTGGCGATGCAAATCGGTGACTTTGGTTCCGCTTAACTCTTCAAATTCTGCAATGCTGCCAACGACGATGAGCTCCCCATCGTCTGCCCGCCAAATCGGGATCGGCGTGCCCCAATACCGGTTGCGGCTGATTGCCCAATCTCTAGCGCCTTCGAGCCACTTGCCAAAGCGCCCCTGCTTCAAGTGAGCGGGGGTCCAATGGATCTCTTCATTTGCTGCCAACAGATCTGACTTAATCTTCTCCACCGCCACAAACCAGGTGCGAACGGCTTTATAGATCAGTGGCGTGTCTGAGCGCCAACAAAAGGGGTAGCGGTGGCGAAACGTGGTAGCTTCGATCACAACACCTTGCCCTTTGAGCCTGCGGATAATTTCTTTATCGGCATCTTTGACGAATAACCCTTCGTATTCGGGTATGTCATGGGTAAAGCGTCCATTGCCATCGACAGGACAAACCAACTCAATTCCCGCACGCTGGCAAGCAAAAAAGTCAGCTTCCCCAAAAGCGGGCGCACAATGCACCAAGCCTGTTCCCTCATCGATCGTCACATTGTCGTCGAGAATGACGCGAAATGCCCCTTTAGCGGCATGAGAGGCAAAATAATTGAACAAGGGGCGATAACGGATCCCTTCGAGCGACTGGCCTGTCATCCGTTCGACCACTTCATACACACCTTGTTTGTCGACACTAGCAAGACGCGCTTCGGCAAGGATGTAGTGCTTGCCAGTTTCTTTATGACGCACTTTCACATACTGCAAGGACGGGCCTACCATCACCGCTAAGTTGGAAATGAGCGTCCAAGGAGTCGTCGTCCAGACCATTAAAGCGGTGTTCGGATCGCTTTCCAACGGCAAAGCGACCGTCAAAGAAGGATCGTCGATATCTTTGTAGTTTTCGCCGGCTTCAAAATTGGAAAGAGGGGTCCCTAGCTTTGCCGAAAATGGCATCACCTTAAACCCTTCATACACAAGACCTTTTTTAAAGAGTTCTTTGAAGACCCACCAGACCGATTCCATAAAGGTGAGGTCCATGGTGTGATAGGTATTTCCAAAATCGACCCACCGCCCCATGCGAGTGACTAAAGACTCCCATTCGTTTGTATAGCGCAACACGATCTTGCGACACTCTTCGTTGAAGCGAGCAACGCCAAACGCCTCGATAGAGGCTGCTCCCGATAGCTGCTGCGCCTTTTCGATCTCATTTTCGATCGGCAAACCGTGGCAATCCCATCCAAAGCGGCGCGGGACGCAGAAACCTTTCATCGTCTGATAGCGGAGCACCACATCTTTGATCGTTCCTGCTAGAAAGTGGCCGTAATGGGGAAGCCCGGTTGCAAAGGGGGGACCATCGTAGAAAGAAAAAAGCGGACGGGAGCGTTTTTCCTCGACAGAGCGTTCAAACACCCTCCCTTTTTTCCAAAATGCGAGGATGCGCAACTCCCTCTCATCAAATGTTTCATCTCGTCTATCTTCAAACATATATCTCTATGATTGCATGGGAATTAATAGTAAGGTATATCTCGTCTTAACACAAGATATAAATGGCATCTTCCCTTATGGAAACAGCAACAGCGTCAAACCCTCTTTCATGGGTCAAACGGATCCCAGGCGAGCTCTTTGCCCTCGATGAAAAGCCGTTATTTGGCTCTAGCCCCCCATTCCCCTGGGAAGAATTAGCTTCTCTACTCTCGATGGCGTTTCAGATCGATAAAATTGAATTTCACCAAGCGGATTGGCGCTGGCGCTCCGCTGAAGAGCTGTTTGAGGGGTATGGCGATCACCTCAAAGTGATCCCCCTGAACCTCACTCCGATTGAGGGCTCCCTCTGGTGGGCGATCTCCGAACTCGACTTCACGCGGATGATGGCGCTTGCCCTTCAACAAGAAAACTTAGACACCCTCGACCCGGATATCAACGAGGCTCTCTTAGCCTTCTTCACCATGCAAGTCGTCACAGCCTTTGGCAAATGCAATTTTGACAAGTCTCTCACCCTCCACATCAGCGAAAAAGAGACGAAACCCACGACGGCTTGTTTGACTCTCGATGTGAATGTCGCGTTTCGGCAAACCACCTTTGCCGTACGCCTTCTTTTGTCCCCTGAATTTCGCAATAATTGGAAACAACGCTACTACAAAGAAGATCAAAAAGCACGCTTGCAATCGCCTTTAGCCGAATCGCTAGAGGTTACCGTTCACCTAGAAGCGGGACGCGTCTTAATCCAGCCAGAGGAGTGGAAGCAGCTCAAGCAGGGCGATTTCATCGTCCTCGATAGTTGCTCCCTCGATCCCGAAGAGGTCAAAGGGCGCGTCATGCTCGTCATTAACGGATCCCCCTATTTCAGAGCAAAACTCAAAAAAGGGGATCTCAAAATTTTAGAATACCCACTCTACTACGAGGTACCCTCTATGAACACCCCTACAAATGAACCGCCTAAAGAAGGAGCTGCGAAGGAAGAACTCGATGACGATTTCGATGAAATAGAGGAAGGTCACAACGCTAAACCCGCGGTCGAAAATAAGGCACCAGAAAGCGCAGATCCCCCTCCATCAGATCCTCCTAAAGCAGAAAACAAGGCGGAAGATGATTTGGGTGACTTCGATGAACCAGAAATAGCAGAAAAGCCGGAAACTGCGGCTGCTGCAACTCCCAAAAAAGAGGCAAAACCAACTGCTGAAAAAGCGGCACCTCCAACACCCAAAACCGACATGACTGCTCAAACCGGCTTAGCCCCAGAAAAGGCCCTTTCAATTGAAGATGTTCCTTTGTGCGTCGTCCTTGAAGTGGGGCGGATCCAAATGTCGGTCAAAAAACTGTTGGAACTACAGCCCGGCAATATGTTAGAGTTGGACATCCATCCTGAAACAGGCGTGGATATGGTCGTCAATGGAAAAAAAATAGCGCGTGGAGAGCTATTAAAAATCGGAGAGGCAATTGGCGTCAGAATAGCAGAGCTCTCTTAAATTTTGACGAGGCTGCTCTATGGCAGATGACGATTTTCACAAACAACCTACGTTTCAGTCTGCCTCCACGGGACCTTCCAAGGAATCTGCTCCACCCCCTCTTCCCGACTTCATCGGTCCATACAAAATCGATGCGCTCTTAGAAAAGGGGGGCATGAACCTGATCTACCTAGGGTTCCACCCCAAAACTAACGAGCCCACGACCATCAAAGTCCTGCTCCCCAAATTCAAATCCCATCCAGACATCGTCAAGCGGTTTTTAACCGAAGCTGAAATCATCGCCATGACGGATCATCCCAATATCGTAAAGCTCTATGGACATGGGGAATGGGAAGGGGGGCTCTACATCGCCATGGAATTTATCCAAGGCACTTCCCTACGCCAACTCTTGTTGCAAAGTCCGATTTCAATCAAACGCGCTCTCGAAATCGTCATCGACATTGCGTATGCGCTTTGCCATCTCCACACCCACGGCGTCATCCACCGCGATCTCAAACCAGAGAATATTCTCGTCACCGATGAAAACGTCATCAAAGTGATCGATTTTGGCATTGCACAGCTCCTGACGGAAATCGGTGGAGGCAGTCCACACGCAAGACAAAGGACGATCGGCACGCCCATCTACATGAGTCCCGAACAACAAGAAGATCCCGAATCGGTTTCTTACCCTTCCGACATCTACTCGCTCGGCATCATCAGTTATGAGCTCGTTCTTGGCAAACTCTCCCATGGACACATCCATCTCTCCTTAATGCCGAAAGGGTTGCAAAAGATCTTGGCAAAAGCGCTGCAACCCGATCCACAAGATCGGTATCAAGATGTGGTCGACTTCATCACCGATATCACCGCTTATCTTCACTCAGAAGATTTTGACAAAGAGAGGAAAGTAGGAGACCGGATCAGCGAACTGACCGAAGATTTGCGCACGGCAAAAGGGATTATGAGCCCGCAAAAGCCGACAAATTGGCCCTCGCTTGAGATTGGCCTAACGAGCCACCAAGGGCTCTCTGTTCTTTCTACCTACTACGACTTTTTACCTCTCCCCAACGGCTTTTATGGAATCATCCTTACTGAATGCCATGCCACCGGAGCCGAAAGCGTGATCTTCATTGCCATGATCCGCGGCATCATCCAAGTATTGATTAACCAAACAACTGATCCCGTAGAGCTTGCAACTCGCCTTAACAAAGTGATTCTCGACCAGCACATCGAACAGAAGTTTTCGTTTAACTTTCTCCTTTTCAACCCTCAAGTAGACGATTTCCACTATCTCTGCTGTGGTTCTGGAAATCTGTGGCACCTGGCAGATACCAGCCACAAACAAGTCGTCTCTGTCAATCCGGCTATTGGGACTCCAACGGCAGCTCCCTACCACGCAGCAACAGGCGCGTGGAAATCGGAAGAGACCTTACTCCTCTCCTCCTTCTCTACCGGTGCACCAACCGATTCTTCTGATTCACCCATTCCTCTTGCCTTCTTTGAAGGTGCGCTCGCCCCCTATCTCAATGTACCCGCACAAAAACTCACCGATGGCCTGATGCTCAAAATCAAAACACTCATTCCTAAAAACAAATCCGATCAAGGGTTTACCCTCATAGGCTTAAGAAAACTTCCTCTGTACAGATAATTTTTTCTCGGGTACGCTTCCGTATTTATCGTTATAGGGGGACAGCTATGAGCAAGATCCAAACAACCATCTTCAAAGCAGTGGTGCTCATCGGATTATTGACCGTACCGCAAGTCGAACTTTTCAGCGCGACAAAAACCTGGAATGGAAGCCAAAACGACAATGATATGCATAATCACCTCAACTGGGGTCCATCTTTAGTCCCCGTGGCATCTGATATAGCCGATTTTCCAGATCTTGGTTCCCCTACGACCGCAAATACTCAACCTTCTGCTCTTACCGCTTCGATGAACATAGGCACGATCCATTTTACTGCCTCTACGACTCAGTACAACGTCCAGAACCTCGCCACAAGTGATTCGCTGACCGCCCATTTTATTGCCAATCAAGACTCCTCAAATCCCCAACAATTTACTCTGACCTTCCCAAATGCGCTTATCATCCGTGATGGAGGGACAACGAATGGAAGCTCTGCAGGCGGAAGCATCACTTACAATGTAACAACAAGTACTGGTGCGCTCGTTTTTCAAGGAAATTCACCCTACAACTCCGGCTTAGGCGGTAACGTCGCCGTCACGAACAACGGAGGCGTCATTTCAACAGCGGGCAGTCCCACTTACACGATCCAATTGGCCTCCTTAAGCGCCGATTCAACTGCCATACTCGATTTCAAAAATGGCAATGACCTTGAAATTGGAAACGATAACTCCAGCACCCAAATCGCCGCGCCCATTTGTACAACCGCGGGAACAACTCTTAGCCTTACTAAAACGGGAACGGGAACGGTCACGCTTGTCGGTACACAAAACTTTATATCCCTATCCGCTGTAACTCAAGGCACGCTTGTCTTACAGGATGGAGCCATCCCGGTAAAATGCAATTTTAGCAATTCTACTTCTACCACATTGAGTTTCGATGCTCTCAGCGGCCCTTTTACCTACTCAAACGCTATTGTCGGTGGAGGCCAAGTCGATTGTACGGGTGCTTTCGTTGTCGCTAACAACAACGTCGTCACCCTCTCTGGCGCTAACGCCTATACGGGTGCCACGCAAGTTCTCAATGGGAGTCAACTTCAACTCGACAACGCTGCCATTGCCGTTCCCTCCGCCATCTTCGTCGATGCCGGAGGCGTATTGTACTTAAACGCAACTTCCGGCCCTCAAACATATCAGAAAGTGCTCAGCGGAACAGGAGAGCTTGTGATCAATGGATCAAATCCGGTCACACTCACAGGGGCTTCCACTTTTAGTGGGAGTACGACGATTAAAAGTAGTCAACTGACACTGCAAGATAGCGCTATCCAAATCCCAAGCGATATAACGCTCACGAGAAATAACGGGACTGTTTTGGAATTCGATGCCGTGGCACCAGGCCCCTACACCTATGCAAACGTCATCAGCGATTCAGGTACAGGAACCCCCGGTACCGTCACAAAAGCAGGCGCAGGCACAGTCACTTTGACAGGAGCGAATACGTACACCGGTACGACAAATGTCACCGCAGGCTTATTGATCGTACAAGATGCTGCGATCCCAGCGCCCACCAACTATTCAGTTTCAACGGGCATCAATTTGGAATTTGATGCCGTAACCAACTCTTCCTATACGTACGGGGGCATTATCAGCGGTTTAGGAGGCTTCACAAACTCAGGTTCACAACAAGTCATTTTAACGGGAGCAAACAACTACACGGGCACAACTTCAAACAATGCGGGCACGCTTACTCTGAAAGACGCTGCCGCCGAAGTTCCGAGCAACATCAACACGGGATCTGGAACCACGCTAGAATTTAACATCACCACCGGGTCGAGAACCTATGGAAATGTGCTCAGTGGTGGAACAATACTAAAAACAGGCTCCGGCAAGCTGATCATGACTCAAGCTAACACCGTCGATCAAATGACGATCAGTGCTGGCGAATTCAATTTGCCAAGCGGATCTTCCATGACGACACAGATTGGAAACCCTCTCCTCGTACAAGCAGGCGCGCTCCTCACCGGTACAGGCGCAGTGAGAGGAGGGGGATTAACCGTTCAGCCGGGAGGCACCATTCAACCGGGAAATAGCCCTGGAACATTATCAGTGGATGGACCTTGTACTTTGATGGGAACCTACAACGTGCAAATCGATGGCCCAACCAATGCGAATACCAGCCTCATCCACGTCACTTCAGGCTTGACGACTTTGAATAATTCCACTGTAGCCCTCATTTCTGCATCCGGGCTCGACCTCAATCAGAAATATAACATCTTAACAACAGACGGAAATGCGTTGACAGACGAGTTTAACCCCATTGTCAATACCAGTCTGGTGAGTCCCTATTTTTCCACGCTTCTCGAGTACGATAGCAAAAATGTGTTCCTCGTTTTTCAAACAGCCTTTACGAAGGGCGCTCAAACTCCAAATGAAGAAGCCGTCGCAGAGCAACTCGATTCTATTACCAGTCCTTCTCCATTCCTAAATGATGTTCTTATCGCGTTGGCTGAGCTGCCACAACCGCAATTTAGCACCGCTTTAGCTCAAATGAGTGGCGAACAATACACGGCAACCGCTCTCTTAGCTCAAGACTTGAACCATCAATTTATCCGCCGCCTCTACAACCCCTTGCGCGCCTTGGTCAATACAAGTGCATGTGCTTGCAATCCCTGTGGGTCTAACTCTCGTACCGGATGGTCTGTTTGGGGCGATGTGAGCGGTGGAGGCGCGCGGCTCTTAGGCGATCTCAATTGCAGCGGCTTAAACCTGAATGCATACGAAATTACCGCTGGCATGCAAACCACCGTTGAGCAATTTACCTGGGGTTTGGCCGGTTCTTATGCGAATAGCCGCGTACGCTATAACATCGGCGGAAAAGAGAATATCAATTCCTATTTTGGCGGTTTTTATGCGCTCTATCGTCCGAAACATTTCTATGTCCTTGCAGATTTTACCTATGGACACAACAAGGGCAGGATGTACCGTTCGATCGACGTAGGAACCACTTACCTAGAACCGCAGAGTACGCCAGAGATCATTGAATACGCATTTTATGGAGAAATGGGGGTCGACATTTGCTACTGCGATCTCGCGCTGCAACCCTTCATTGGCGTCGAGGTCAATAGAATCTGGCGCAAAAAAGTGACCGAGAACAATGCTTTAGATTTTAACCTGACTGTGAATGAGTTGAAAAAGACTTACACGTTGGGAAGTTTGGGCATCCACTTGGCCCAATCGTTTTGCGATTATGCTTTTGGATTCGATCTCGCTTGGATCTACCGCTTTACAGAATATGAAAATACCATCACAAATCAATTTGCAACATTTGGAACGCCCATCAATATCGAAGGTGTTCCGGTCGATCGCAATAGCGTGGAAGGCACACTGTACGTAACAAAGCAGATTGGAAATGGATGGAACCTTTACGGAGAGTTGGCTGCGCAAGTTTGGAACCGCTTTTTGAGTTACGATGCCCTAGTCGGCATTCAAACACGTTGGTGAGGAAATAAAGATGATGAGAACACGCAAATTCATGCTAAAATCGGTCCTGTTGATTGGGTTGACGACCTTGCCAGAAATGCCCCTCTCTGCTGATGCAGGCATCTGGAGCGGAAGCACAAGCAATGACTTGAACGACCCGACCAATTACACGCCTCCATTCACAATCGCTCCTGGAAGTGATATCGAATTTCCAGACTCTGACAACCCCTTTTCATCCCCTTCGCTAGCAACAGGAACCTCGATTTCACAAGGAACATACACGTTTTCAGGTTCAACTACCTCCTACAACGTGCAAGGGCAGTCT
>Ga0207072_1052_pt1 | contig 34108 bp, 34 predicted proteins | sample Alteio_BWMinHeat_68_FD_153570 | JGI IMG/M metagenome (GOLD analysis project Ga0207072, IMG submission 153570) | Enriched cells from forest soil in Barre Woods Harvard Forest LTER site, Petersham, Massachusetts, United States -... | ecosystem: Environmental > Terrestrial > Soil > Temperate forest >... | reverse complement strand
TCGCGATGGTGACAATATAATCGAGGAGCAATCCCCATCCTGCAATAAAAGAGATCAGGTCGTTGAATGCATAACGGGAAAAGGTAGCCGATCCGCCAGGCTCTGGAAAAGTGGTGGCCATTTCCGCATAGGTTAAAGCGGTGCAAAAAAAGGCAAAGCCCGCAATTGCCAAAGAGATCGGAGTAGCTCCTAAAGCATAGAGCGCCGTCAGGCCCAATGCGTAGTAAATCGAGGAGCCCACATCGCCGTAGCCGACCGCAAACAGCGCAGAGGAGCCTAAAACCCGCTTGAGGCTCTTTTTTTCGAGATGGACAACCCTCTCCTCACTCATTCCCTCACGGTATTCAAAAGGACCTGTTTTGGCAATTGGAAAAAGACCTCTTCTTCTGTAAAGACTACCTCTTCGACGCTTTTTACGCCCAACTGCTTCAAACGGACGATGCAAAGCTGCACCACTTCTTCAGGAGTGGAAGCTCCTGCCGTCATCGCAATGACCTGAACCCCTTTGAGCCACTCCGGTTGGATCTCTTCTTCGCTATTGATCAAAAAGGCCCTGCGCCCCCTTCTTTCAGCGACCTCTCTCAAGCGGTTGGAATTGGAGCTTCTGGGATCGCCGACAACGAGGACGAGGTCTGCTTGTTCCGCAATTTGACGCAATGCCATCTGCCGATTGGTCGTCGCATAACAGATGGAAGAGGTGGGGAGCGTTTCGATCTGGGGATACCGCTTCAGTAATGCCTCAGTGATTTCTTTCACGTCGTCCAGGCTCAATGTTGTCTGCGTCAAATAGGCCAGTTTTTGATCTGGCGAAAAAGGCAACTCATCGACCTCGGCCACGGTTTCGACAATCGTCGTCACGTCGGGTGCCTCGCCTGCAGTTCCAATCGTTTCCACGTGCTTGCGATGGCCAATTAAAATGATGTAGTATCCCTTCGCGGCGTATTTTTTGGCTGCCGAATGGACCTTCGTCACAAGGCCGCAGGTCGCATCGATCTCGATCAAATTCCTCTTCTTTGCCTCTGTTCGCACAGAGGGAGGGATACCATGTGCAGAATAGATCACCCTTGTCCCCTCTGGGACTTCATTGAGATCCTCGATAAAAATCGCCCCCAATTCGCGCAACTCTGCCACGACATGTTTATTGTGGACAATTTCATGCTTCACGTAAATAGGGGCTCCCCAAAGCTCGAGGGCTTTTTTGACCGTATCGATCGCCCTTTCTACCCCTGCGCAAAATCCCCGTGGCTTAGAAAGTAAAAGTTTCATATCATATCTCTCTTTACTGAGAGGGGCATTATAGCAACTGTCATTCATACCCATCAACTCTCCCTGAAAAGGGGGCTACCGCATGAGCCCTTTTTCCGTTGGTGCCATCGCCATCCCATCATTAAGAAAGTCATCGAAATGGCGGCCTCGACTTTAGGAGGAGATCTGATCTACACCGCCTGGATCAAAGGCTCCTGGACAATGGGACTTGCAGGTGCTGCTCTCGCTGTCGCCCTCCTCGTCGCCTTGGTTGTTTTCGACCTATTTGTCCCCTTCCACCACGATATGAAAGACCATGTCTTTAAGCCGGGACAATGCGAGGGAGGTAAGCTCTATTACGAAGGCGATCTCCCCATTCTTCAGCTCGACGGCGATCATCCCTTCCTCGCAGGCAAAGCGCAAGGCTATCTCCTTGGAGAGGCGATCCGCTCGATCACCCAGCGATTTACCCTATCCCCGCACATCGGGCCTCGGGCGGATCAGATCCCAGAAGTTCTTGCCAAGATCCGGGAAAAAATTCCGGCAGACTCCATCGCAGAATTAAAGGGGGTGGTGGAGGGATACAACAAATGGGTCAGTGAACAGCGATGGCCCCGGCCGAAGAAAATGACCGTGGATGAAATCGTCCTGTTTCACCTCACGCCCGACGCTGCGCACCTGAAAATGGGAGGAGGCCCCTTTCTTCGTCAACAAGCAGTGAGAATGGGATGCACTTCTCTCGTCGGCCGAGAAAAAACCGACATCGTTTTCGTGCGCACTATGGACTGGCCATCGCTCAATGTGCTGGGAAAATACTCTCTCATCAAGTGCACAAAAGGGAGAGTGGAAGTCTCCATTCCGGGAATGGTCGGCACTCTCACCGGCATGAGAGATGGCTTTTGCCTAGCCATGAACGTCTGCCCCAGCAGTGAAGCAGTCGTCGACATGAGCGGAATGCCCACCCTTTTCTATAATCGGCTGTGTTTAGAGAGCTGCCGCAACCTCGAAGATTTTGCCCTCTTTCGGGAGCAACACCGCCCCCTTGCCCCCTACCACCTGACTGTCGCCGATTCAAACGGAGCCGAAAGCGTCCATTTTTACCAAGGCACTCCTCATGTCATTCGGCAGTTAGGGGCAGATTGTCCGCTCGCCACCTTCAATTCACGCTTGGATAAGCCTCGCATCGATCAGCATTACACGCGCCTCAGGCAACGGACGTTCGATGCTTTTTGTCGCAACGGCCAAAAAACCATGGAAGCGGCAGTGGCACTCCCCTGCATCAATAATTATGAAACCATCCACGCTGTTGTCATGAAGCCAGGCGCCCGTGTGATGAAGGTCGCTTTTGACAACGGCTTCTCTGGAGACGCCCCTCTCAAGGAACTAAATCAACGTCTTTTTCATTCTCTGCCGGTTTGCTAACCGGCCAATAGGATTGCTCTGCCGCGAGATCAAAAAGGTCGTTCGCCTTAGCTTCATCCTGGGGGACTCCCAATCCATCTCTATAGTGAAAGCCCAAACGCTGTATTGCCTCAGGGTATCCTTGAGCCGCAGCTTGAGCACACAACCACGCTGCTTTTCCTAAGTCTTTCTCAACGCCTACACCGTCTTCATAGAACATGGCTAATTCAAGTTGAGCGGGAGCGTAATGATATTCCTCTCCAGCCAAGCGATACATCGCTATCGCCCCCTTTAAGTCTTCTTCTAATCCCCCCATTCCCTTTTCACGGAAACGACCTAAGGAAAAGCAGCGTGGTTGTGTGCTCAAGCTGCGGCTCAAGGATACCCTTTTCTGGCCGCGCTGTGATATAATGTTGCAGCTTGGGTTAAGTCTGGAGAGTTCATTCCATATCCCCGTTCACAGCACAAAGCTAAATCGTGCTCTGCCTGAGCATGCCCTGCATGAGCTGCTTGCTCGAGCAGAGGGATTGCCTTATCCCATAGGGCTCTTTGCGTAAAGAAGGTCGCAAGACAGTACTGTTGATGCGCCTGCGCTAAAAACACCGGAGTACAAGCTGCAAGAACTTTAGGGTGTAAATCTGAGCCCCCCGCCTCTACAAGCGGAAGAAGGCGTTTGATCAGCTCGCCAATCGAATCCTCTCTCACAAACTGATAGAGAGCAAAGGGCTGGCAGCTAAAAACAATCTTCTCGTCCCTTTTCACAAATACTTGGATCCGAATAGAGGGCTTTGAGAGATCTTCCATCTCTTCTTCTTCTTGTTTTCGGTGTTGCTGGATGGAAATCACCCCTTGTGAAGAGGGGAGCTGTACATTTCGGATAAAAGTAGTGGTCATTTTTCCTTACTTTAAATAAAGTATTTTACTAAAAGCCACTTTTTTATTCAAGTAATTATACTGAAAGATCCGTAAATTAAATTATTTTTTGTATATGATCGAGAAATCCCTCGCAACAGTCGATCATGAGCTCCATGACCTCATCAAAGCCTGACCGGCTCATGTAATACGGATCGGGGATCCCTTGTCCCTTGAACTTGTGGCTAAAGTCGGTAGCCAAGTGAATCTTGTTTTTGTGTTCTGCAGTGCGGAGTTTCAACTGTTCGGAGATCTCTTCCTCTACTGTGAGAATGAAGTCATAGGCTTCAAAGAAACTGTTCTGGAATTGCTGCGCCCGATGGTCGATCAGAATGCCCCTTTTTTTGGCCGCTTCAAAACTCCTCGGATCGGCCCTTTCGCCCAAATGGACCCAGCCTATTCCGCAACTCTCTACCTCGATCTCCACCTTTCGCTTGAGCGCCAAATGCCTGAGTGTCGCCATCAAGGCGGGCGATCTACAGATATTGGCCATGCAAACAAATAAGACTGCAATCATAAAACGTCTGTAGCGCACCGAAAGCCGTAGGTGCCGTTGACAGCGCCGGGGTTGTTCCGGTGACGGTGGGAGCAGCGAAGGTCCTCTTTTAAGCTTTTCCAGCAGCCGCCGCGCAAGACGCGGTAGACTCCTTGAGGGGGCCCAGAGGGATCGTCAGGCTCGACAGCAGAGGTGTCGTAGTAATTGTAGGCGTACCAATCTTGACACCATTCATAGACATTGCCGGCCGTATCGTAGAGGCCATAGGGATTGGGCGGATAACTCATCACGGCGGTGGTATCGGCACTGAAGAAATTGGCCTGACTCCGCTCGATGTCAGGACCCGTGGGATAGGTAATCTCTTTGCCGGCCGATGCAGCCGCTTCCCATTCGGCCTCTTTGGGAAGGCGCTTGCCGATCCATTTTGCATAAGCGGTGGCCCCATACCACGTGACGCCGACGACTGGGTGCTTGGCATAGCCCGATTCGATGAGGAGTTTGCCCGCAGACCGCTTGATGCGGGAGTCCCGCAACCGAATGATGTCGTTATTATTATGGTCTTTTTCCCCTCCCATTGCCTGAAGGAACCGGACAAACTGTTCGTTTGTGACGGGGTGGATGTCGAGGGCAAAGCTGACCAGATTGACGGGATGGCGCGGCATTTCGTCGCGAGCTCCTTCACTGCTGCCGCGCAGATACGTACCGCCGGGGACGACAGCCATTTCGGTCAGGAGGGGCTCGATCTCTTTCACTTCCACTTTGTTTGGCGTATAGTGAGAAACGTGCGTATCGCGCTGGAAAATCGCCGCTGGATCGGCCTCATATTCGGGGCGAGAGAGTTCTTGAGGGCGCAAAACGGGCTTGGGAGCCTCTTCCAATTCAAATGCCATTTGAAGGGTCGTTTCCCCTTTGGGCTCCGCTTCCGCAAGGCTGAGCATCTCTTTTAAGATCGCGCGGGGCGCTGGGAGATATTCCTGCATCGCCGAGATGAGTTTTTGCGGGCGAATATTGGGATGCACCTGTAAGCACCGATTGATGAGAAAATCCCAGTTCTGCTCTGCATTTGGAAAGGCGCGCGAGGGGAGTTCAAAACATCCTTCAGGAATTTTGCGGAAGAGAAGGTAGTAAGCGAGAATCCCAAAAGCGTACGTATCCATTTTCAGGGTAAGGTCAGCATCGAGCTCTTTTTGCTCCGGAGCGAGAAATGCATAACTTTGGTGAAAATAGCGATTTGGAAAGTTTTTTGCCATCTCTTGGCATAGGCGGCTTAAACAGATTTTTTCCCCAATCAACCGGGAAATGGCAAAATCGGAGAGGAGCAGTCGCACCCCTTTTTCCGCGGGGGCAACGAGGATGTTTGTGAGTTTGAGGCTGCCATGGACCATCCCCGCCTCATGGGCATAATCGAGAGCGGAGGCGACCTGACGCAAGAGTTCGAGCCAATCCTCTTCTCCGAGAGAGCGCCCCTTCAATTCGAGATATCGATCGAGGTTCATGGTTTCCCCGAGGCTGTCAACGATCGGATCCGTGACGATAAAATAATGCCCATCGCTTGAAGAGACATTGTGGATTTTTGCAATGTGGACATGATCGAGCGCCGCAATTTCTCCCACCTCTGCTTCGAAGCGGCGCATGAAAAGAGGGTCAGAACAGATCTCTTCTGGGAGGACTTTCAGGGCGAAGGGGCGTTTGATGAAGCGGTGCTCCGCTAAATAGACTGCGCCAAATGGGCCCTGCCCCAGCTGTTTTTGTATGGTGTAATCGCCCAATTGCTCCATAGATTCCCACCATAATCAGCGACCTTATAAAAGGCCACAGAATTTTGCGAAATACCAGGCGCAAATCGCAAGGACGACAGCGACAGACCCCCAAATCAAATTGGGAATCCAGCGAACCCCTCCGTGGGGACTCCCTCTCATTTCCAATGTCCCAATGCCATAGGCGAAATCTTGCTTTTCAGCAGGCAGCCGAAGGGCTTCTGGAAACTCTTTGGCGAGTTTTTCCGTTTCAAAGCCGAGAAAATTGGCATATTGCCGAATGAATCCGAGTGCGTAAACGTTGGAGAGAAAATGATCGACTCTCCCCTCTTCAATCGCCTGCAAATAGATCATCCGAATCGATGTCGCATTTTCCACTTCTCTCAAGGTAAGGCTCATCTCTTCCCGCTTAGAGCGAAACTTTTCCCCCATTTTTTTCAATCCCTCAGACATAACTTCCTCCACTTCTTGTTGATCTTATCAGCTTGTGCAATTCCGTGAAACTTCCTAAAATAGACTCATGGCGTTTACCACAACGATCGATCTCAAGCTCGCCCCCAAATTGCAGGAAGACCTAAAAAACCAAGGCTTTGAACTTTCCACGCCTCCTTTTACTCTCTTCTCCGGAAAAAAGAAAGGGGTTGTCTGTACCTTGTACGAATCGGGAAAACTCGTGGTGCAAGGCAAAGAAATGGATCCCTTCCTGGAATTCTATTTAGAGCCAGAGATTTTGCAGAGCTTCCCCTTTTCCCATCCCGAAGCACATCTCAACCTGACGCCTCACATCGGGATGGATGAGGCAGGTAAAGGGGATTTTTTCGGCCCTCTTTGCATTGCCGCCGTCTACGCAGATGGCGACGGAATCAAAAAGATGCATCGACTCGGAGTGCGAGACAGCAAAAGGATCTCAGACCCTCAGATTTTGAAAATGGCAAAAGAAATCCGGGCCACTTTCCCGTACACAGTGATTCGCCTTTTTCCGCGGAAATACAATGAACTCCACGGCAAGTTCAAAAACTTGAACCGCCTTCTCAGTTGGGCTCACGCCTCCGCTGTGGCCGATCTCTCTGAGAAGACAGGTTGCAAAGAGGCGCTTCTCGACCAATTTGCAGAAAAACACCTGATGGAAAACGCCCTGAAACAAAAAAAAGTCGACATCCACTTAGAGCAAAAAGTGCGAGGAGAGGAGGATCTCGTCGTCGCAGCAGCTTCCATTTTAGCTCGAGCCGCCTTTCTAGAAGGGATGGCCGACTTAAGTGAAGAACATGGGATTCCGCTTCCCAAAGGAGCCAACAGCCAAGTTATCGAAGCAGCACAAAAACTCATCGCTAAATTTGGGCGGGAAGTGTTAGAGAAAGTAGCAAAGACCCACTTCAAGACGATGGGGGAGATTTGAAAGCCATTTTCCTCCTTTTTGCCGCGGCTCTTGTTGCGCAAGAGGGAGAACCCTCGAAATCCTTTTGGGATTACCATCCCCTTCACGGAGGAGGTAACTTCATCGCACTGGGAAAAGCAGAGGTGGATCTCAAAAAAGGACCCTCTCAGGGCGATGTGGTTTACAATAAAACCAATGCCTTCCTCTATTTCCTTCTTCCGATCAGCAAATGCTCCTACTTTTTCCCCCGAGTGGAATACAATGTATTTACCCTCGATTGGAATAAAAATCCAAAATTCAAAGAAACCCATTTTCAGTTTGTCCAATTTGCCCTCACTTTCCTCTCCATTGCTGTGGAAAAATGGCGCTGGATCGCCCGAGCGGAGTACAATCTCGATGTGAAACATTTTTCCCATCCCAAAACGTATGGGCTCTTCTCCGCTCTTCTTTGGGGCACTCATGAAGTGCACCGGAAATGGCACTATCACATCGGCGCATTTGGATATCGGGGATTTGAAGGGCAGACGGTCTATCCCATCATTGGATTTGACTATGCGCCGAATAAAAAGTGGTTGTTCCAAACAGTTTTTCCGATCCAATATTCGATCGAGTATTCGATCGGCAAAGAGTGGCGCCTTTCAATCAAAGGGCGTCCCCTGAAAGAGCGCTTTCGAACAGGACGCTTCGAGCCCCAGCCCCGCTCGATTTTCAACTACTCCTCGATGGGCGCTGAGTTCAATGTCCACTATGAAAAATTCCTCAAGGTGGAAGCGGAAATTTTTGCAGGCTACAATTTTGGGGGAAACCTGTACATCAAGGACAAAAAGGGGCATCACTCTCTTTACACTGAGGTTCAGGGGACCCCCTACATCGGAGCCAGTTTTAACTGGGGGTTTTAGCACCACATAGTATAATAAAGCCGATGGTTAACAAATAATTTTAAAACTAAATATTGATTATAATGTGTGAATAATATTATAATTTATTCATGAACAGTTTATCGAGTCCTTCTGATACCCCATTTTTCGGATCTGCGCAATTTAGAGGCGCCTCCTCTTCAAAACGCAATTCAGGGACTGTCCTTCAACAAGAAGAAGAAAAATCAGCGGGAATTGTTGAAACATCTTCTAGAAAAAAGAAAGGAAAGTCTACTGACCCAAAAGTATCTCGAGCTGTTGCTTCTGTGCAGCTACCATTTCGTTGGATCTTCCCCGAAGTCCTCCATGTAAAACTAGGGGAAGAATTCCATTCTTCCCTACAATTAAAGGCGGGTTCGGAAGTTCGTACCTTGTCAGGAAAAGTAGTATTGGGAGAAAAAATAGATAATGAAGATCATACTCTTCGGAGCATTTATCACTATAGCTGTTTGATTTTAAAAGAAATGGATCAAATTGAATCTTCGACTTTTCCTTCGAGAACTAGAAAATCTTTTAATCCAAATACTATTGCAACCGCTGAAATGGAATCGAGTAAAATAAATGAAAAACTACAAAAATTACGCGCAAGTGCTCCTTCCCAGTTAGCATGGAACGAAGTGCAAACCTATGTGCAAAAAATCTTGAAAACGAAGTGTGGGAATTGCGAAGAATTAGCACTTGCCTTCATTGCCATTTTTAGAGTATTGGATCTAAATCTTTCGATAGAGCATTGCCCCTACAACCAAGGAGATCATGCTGTTGTCATAATCAATCGAAAGTCGCATGTTTGCTCCAAAACTGTGATTGTTGACCCCTGGGGTCGTTCTATATACACTTACGAAAAAAGGGAATTACCTTTTACATATATCGGCAGGTTGTGTTACATGAACAGCGATAAGAAGGCAGTCGCATGCCCGATCGTCGAACCCTATGATATACGTAAGGGGGTAACTCTCTTCCCATTTGAAAAAGAGCGTCCAAAGCCTCGCGACTGACTTACACCACGTTCAAAGGGCCTCCCCTGAAAGAGCGCTTTCGCATGCGCCTCTGCGGTAAATTTTTAATCGAAGCCAACACTACGAAATTCTTGCAATCCGGGTTTAAAGTTTACCGCAGAGATCGCAGAGTCAAGATGTTTTTCATGCAATCGCCCTGCAGGGGGCCCCTATATCGGAGCCAGTATAGTATAATAAAGCTTCTAGATAACAAATAATTTTAAACTTAAATATTGATTATAATGTATGAAGAGCATTATAATTTATTCATGAACAGTTTACCGAGTCCTTCTGATACCCCATTTTTCGGATCTGCGCAATTTAGAGGCGCCTCCTCTTCAAAACGCAATTCAGGGACTGTCCTTCAACAAGAAGAGGAAGAAGATCAGACATTTTCTAAAGAAAAGAGAGTAAAGCTTACCGATCCAAAAATATCTAAGGCTGTTGCTTCTGTGTGGCCGCCATTTCGTTGGATCTTCCCTGAAGTGCTCAAAGCAAAACTAGGGAAAGATTTCTATGACCCCTATCACTTGCAATTAAAGGCAGGTTCGAAAGTTCGTATCTTATCAGGAAAAGTAGTGTTGGGAGAAAAAATAGATGACGATCTTACTATTCAAACCATTTATTTCCGCAGCTGTTTGATTTTAGAAAAAATAGCTCGAATTGAATCTTCGAATTTTCCTTCGAGAACTAGAAAATCTTTTAATCCAAATACTATTGCAACCGCTGAAATGGAATCGATTAAAATAGATGAAAAACTAAAAAACTTACGCGCAAGCTGTTCTTTCCAGGAAGTATGGAACAGCGAAATGCAAACCTACGCGGACAAAATCTTGGAAACGAATTGTGGGAATTGCAGGGAATTAGCAATTGCTTTCATTGCTTTTTTTAGAAAATTGGATCTAAATCTTTGGATAGAGTATTGCTCCTACGACCAAGGAAATCATGCTATCGTCATAATCAATCGAAACCCGGATGATTTCTCCAAGATTGTGATTGTTGACCCCTGGAGTCGTTCTATATACACTTACAAAGAAGAGAAACTTCCTTCTACGCTTATCACTTCTTTATGTTATATGAATAGCGATAAGAAGGCAGTCGCATGCCCGATCGTCGAACCCTATGATATACGCAAGGGGATAACTCTCTTCCGATTTGAAAAAGAGCACCAAAAGCCTTGCAACTGACTCAGCCTCTAAGTGTTAGCCAGGCAGGCTAATAAAAGCAAACGACTCGAGAAAACGGATGTAGACTTTCTCATCCATTTTGCCCTTGAATCCCTCCATGGCAATGAGGTAGAGCTTATTGCCAATCATGAGCGCCTGCCCACGGAAATAGCTATTCCCCCCCTCGATCAGGAAATTCATCGCCGGATGGCCATGTAATTCGATGAGATCGGCGTAAATCAGTTCGTTTTCTGGATTGTGATGGACAATCCCACTGAGTAGGCCCTCAAGCCCTGCGATTTCGTGCCCTCCAGAGAGGGCCTTTGGATAAGTGGCGATGAGCAATAAAAAGACCCCTTTGTCTTCATGGGGAGCCAAATACACATCATAGCTCAGGCGACTGATCCCATCGGCCAGGGGAAGGGTCTGTTGGATCATCTGAGGGGTCGATGGAAAGGAAATATGGCACTCTCCGCTTTTAGCGAAGATTTTCAACCAAGAAGAGCTCGTCTCAGCATGGGCAATGGACCGGAAGAAGAGGTGGAACCCGAATAAAGAGAGAGCGAGAAACCAGATCCCGATTTTTTTGATCAGCGCTTTATTCATAGCTTCTCCTTAAAAAGGTTTCCAAAACATAAAAGCAGCTGCCGCCATGCCGCCCAATGCATAAGCCAATAAGCTCCAGAGGACAAATACGATAATTCCCACAACCACCCCGGCCACCACTACATTGCAGATGGCCCGCAATACGGAAAACTTTTGTACTTCGGCGAGTGCATTCAAATAGATCACGAGCGACCAGATGGCTAAAACCACCTTGATCACCAAAATGGCAAACAGGAGCATCATCTCCCCATTTGATAATAAATGGGCATTGGGAAAATTGAGAAAAAGCTGATGGCCAAATAAGATGACCATCAGCAGCCAAAGAGGAATATTTACAATCAGGGGAACGCAGGACCAAGCATAGGCCGATCGGACGGTTGCAAAGCTCCCATCCCCTTTAAACCACTTGCCTATCCAAAAGACAAACCCACTCCAAATGCTCAAATTGATCCAACCCCAAAAGGGAGCCAAGACGATAGCCAAAATCAAAATCCCTGCCGTCCCTAAGGCGGTTCCCAAAGTCATTGACTGAAAGAGATTCATTAAGGAACAAAAGCCGTAAATCGCGGCGAGTAGCCACAAGGAGCGATAGGGATTTTCTGCCGTAATCTGAGAAATCGTAGCTCTTGGGCGGGTCCAGATAGAGAGCCAGGGAGTATGATACTTCATGTAATCCTCTAAAATTAATTTTAGAACTAAAAAATAATTATTACAAATTAATTAAGTAAAAAAGATATAAAATGAAAAATTACAAGAAATTAGATAATATTTTAAGACGCGGAGAAAATTTACTCTGTACTGGACAAAAAAATAGCAAAGATCCGCTCGAAACGAGCGGGCAGGATCGGCGAGACGCCGGCAGGATGATAGAGAACTTGAACGATTTCTCTTCTTTCTCTCCTGCCGACGCTTCGTCGATCCTGCCGCCATGCTTCATGGCGATCCTTGCTCATTTTCACTCGCGCGTCTCGCGCATGCTTTTTTTGTCCAGTACAGAGGAAAATTTATAAAGATCTTCGCGTCTTGGCGGCGTGGCGTCTTTGCGTTGATATCGTCTGTGTAATCAGGTTTTTCGATATAAGAGACTGTCGTTGAAAAGAGACTTCGTCGCTTTTACGGTTCTTTTGAGCCGCTTTTCAACGACAGTCTCTAAACCACAGAAGGCACAGAGCACACAGAGATAAGTAATCTTCTTTCTCTGTGTGCTCTGTGCCCTCTGTGGTTCAAAATGAATGGTTTAAGAATGCGACGAGCTGAAGTTATCCCGCATTTTCTTCGACAGGCTTGTCCTCATCAGCAGCATCCTGAAAAACGACCTCTTGTTCACACTTGTCCTCAGAACAAGTCACTTCTTGGAGGTCAAGAACTTCAGCCACATCATCTTCTGCAGGTGCTGCTGCAACAAAGAGAGCGGTCATAACGATAGCTAACATAAGTACTCCTTTAAATGATTCGAAGGGCACAAAGCACTTCGAAGATCAGAGTAACTGAACAGAGAAGTTTGCCGCAAGAAGTTTTTCCGCTCTACCCTTTCTTATTTTTTATGGCAGCAACTGCAACCAGGCCCACATTTACAGCCGCAGCAACGGCACAGTAAGCCAATGCCATAGAGACCGGCTAAACCCACGATCGCAAAAACCACTCGGGTCCCTGCCATCATCATGCCGCCAAAAATCTCAGAGATTAAGTCATATCCAAAAAAACCGATGAGGCCCCAGTTCAAAGAACCGATCACCATCAACAGCAATGCGATAAAACGTACACCTTTCATGGAATCCTCCTAAAAAAACTTACCTTAACTTCATCTTAGAACATTTTTTATTCGTTGTCACTACTCTTTTGTTGACCGCGAAGCGGGGAAATGATATTTTCTAAGGCGCAATTTTATGGCAAACTTTGACTCTCAAACCCTTGAGCACCTAAAGAAGCTGTGCCGGATCGATTGCACAGAAGAAGAAAATCGGGAGATTCTGAATAGCCTTGGGCGCATTCTCGAATATGTAGTTCAATTGAATGAGGTCCCTACAGAAGACACAGCCAGTTGCCGCTACGTCTTGCGGGGTATGTTGAAAAACCAGATGCGGGAAGATGAGGTCAAAGATCTCCTGCCCCGCGACCAATTTCTCTCCAATGCCCCTGACCAAATCGGGGGCATGATCCGGGTCCCCCCTGTTTTAAAACCGAGTTCTTAATGAAGCCCCTCCACCATCTATCCGCAGTTGCATTGAGAGATGCCTTTCTTCAGGGCGAGGTTTCAGCAGTGCAGATCGTAGAGGCATTTTTGGAGCGCATTGAACATCACAACGGGAAATTAGGGGCTTTTTTAACTATTTTAGGCCCTCGGGCTTGGATGAAAGCAGAAGCCTTAGACAAAAAGCGCTCTCACAATCAGCCGCTTGGCAAAATGGCAGCGATTCCGGTCGCCATCAAAGACAATATGCACATCGCCGGAGAAATCACCACCTGCGGCTCTCAGTTCTTAAGCAATTACAAAGCCCCCTTTTACGCAACAGCTGTCCACCGCATGGAACAAGAAGATGCGATTTTGATTGGGAAAACCAATATGGATGAATTTGCCATGGGCTCTTCCAATGAAAATTCGGCCTTTTTCCCCGCTCATAATCCCTGGAACCTGAACTGTGTGCCAGGCGGCTCGTCAGGCGGTTCCGCCGCAGCAGTGGCGGCCCGCCTCGCTCTGATTGCAACGGGAAGCGACACGGGCGGCTCGATCCGCCAGCCGGCCGGCTTTTGCGGGGTCGTGGGCTATAAGCCCACTTACGGGCGAGTTTCCCGCTACGGCCTTGTCGCTTTTGGCTCCTCTCTCGATCAAATCGGCCCTCTGGGGACAACGGTTGCCGATACAGCGCTTGCCATGGAAGTGATGGGCCACCATTGCCCTCATGATGCCACTTCTCTCGACCTTCCCCCTGAAACCTATCCCCTTTCCAAAAAGCTGCAGGAAGGGACCGTGATTGGCATCCCCTGGCAATTCCTCAAAGGCTTAAACCCTGAAGTCAGGGAGAATTTTCAACAGGCCTTGGAGGTGATGAAGTCCCTCGGCGCTCACCTCGTCGAAGTGAACCTCGATATCTTGAAGTACTCCATTGCCGTCTACTACATTTTAGCTACAGCGGAAGCATCGACCAATTTGGCTCGCTTCGATGGAATTCGGTATGGAATCCGGTCTAAAGCGGGAAAAACCCTCGAGGAGATTTACGATCAATCGCGCAAAGAGGGATTTGGCCGCGAGGTCAAAAAACGGATCATGCTCGGCACTTACGTGTTATCGGCCGGCTATCAAGACGCCTACTATAAAAAGGCGCAAAAAGTGCGGACGCTCATTCTCCATGCGTTCGATCAGGCCTTTGGGCAATGCGATGCGGTGATGATGCCGATTGCCACCAGCGGCGCTTTTGAGCATGGATCGATTCAAGATCCTCTCGAAATGTACCTGCAGGATATCTTTACAGTGCCTGCCAATCTCGCCGGCCTTCCCGCGATCAGCATCCCCTCCGGCTACGATCGGCGCGGCATGCCTCTCGGCGTCCAAATCATAGGCCCCCAGCTGTGCGATGTCGCCGTGATGCAGTACGCCCATGCTTATGAGCAAGCCTCCTCCCACACCCGCATTCCAGGCAATTATGCATCGTGATCTCCCTTATGATCTGTGGGAACCGGTCATCGGCTTGGAAATCCACGTCCAACTCAATACCCGATCGAAGATCTTTAGCTCAGCCCCCAACCGTTTTGGCGATGAGCCAAATCTCAATATTTCCGCTGTCTGCACGGGTCAGCCAGGAGCTCTCCCCGTGCTCAATAAAGAGGCTGTTCGGAAGGCGGTCCAATTCGGCCTTGCCGTTGGGGCAGAGGTTGCCAAATTCAGCACCTTTGACCGTAAATCCTATTTTTATCCCGATAGCCCCCGCAATTTTCAGATCACCCAGTTTGAAAATCCGCTTCTCCGAGGCGGCCAGGTGATTGCCAATGGAAAGACTTTTAAAATCAATCGGGCCCATATCGAAGACGATGCAGGGATGTTGAAACACTTTAGCACCTTTGCCGGAGTTGACTACAACCGCGCGGGAGCTCCTCTCCTGGAGATCGTCTCTGAACCCTGCATCCATTCCCCTAAAGACGCTGCAGCCTATGCTACAGCTATCCGCGCCATCATGCTCTATCTCGATGCCTCCGACGGCAACATGGAAGAAGGGAGCCTCCGGATGGACGCCAATATTTCCGTCCGGCCGAAAGGGGAAATGGGGCTTCGTCCCCGGATCGAGATCAAAAACATGAACTCCTTCACGTTTATGGAAATGGCGATCGAGTCGGAAATCCAGCGCCAAATTTCCCTTTACCTCGACCATCCCCATCGCGCTCCCCTCGACCTGATCCCTCCAGGAACTTACCGCTGGGACCCTGAAAAGAGGCAAACCGTTCTCATGCGCCGCAAGGAGAGTTCTGACGACTACCGCTATTTTCCGGAACCTGATCTCACTCCTCTCATCCTCACTGACGCCTACATCGATCAGCTGCGCTCTACCCTGCCCGAACTTCCCCACGACCGTTTCCGCCGCTACATTTCCGACCTCGGGCTCACCGAGTATTCAGCATCCACTTTGGTCAATGAAAAACCCCTTTCCGACTATTTTGAAGAAGCCCTTAAAGTCTGCAAAAGCCCCCGCCTCCTCTGCAACTGGATCACCGTCGAATTTGCGGGCCGCCTCAAAGAATCGGGAAAAACCCTGATTGAACTCGGCATTCTCCCCGCCCATGTGGCAAAGCTCATCCAACTGATCGAACAAAACCAGATTACAGGGCGCATTGCCAAATCGGTGGCTGACGATATGCTGGCAACCCCGGGTCTTGACCCGGAGAAAATTGTCGCCAAGAATCCCGATTATCAGCCCTTAGACGACACGGCTTCCATTGAACCGCTTGTCGACCAAGTCCTCGCCGCCCATCCCCAATCTGTCGCCGACTTTAAAGCCGGCCGCGACAAAGCCCTTGCTTTCCTGGTCGGCGCCGTCATGAAGCTCACCCGCGGGAAGGCTTCCCCCCAAATCGTCAACGACCTCCTCCGCAAAAAAATGGGAAATGGGGGGAAGGAAAAGGGATAGACTCCATAAGACAGTCGGGGTGCTACGCTCCCGCTCCGCCCCCGCTGCCCAGGGGCCCTACTGAGACTTTGCAGACCGGGTCGCTACGCTCCCCTATCGCGTGCTCGCCGTTCGCCGTGGAAACCACTGTCTTCACGGCTGCGCTGCGATTCTGCTTTGCCTCAGCGGGCAATGGCTGCAATGCGCGCTCCACTTCGTTCCGCGTCGCATTGCAGAGCCATGATACCGTAGCTCTTTTTCCCCAATCAATCATCAGTACCTTCTCGAGCTAAAGACCCGCTTTTTGCTGGTTTTAAGGAAAAGACTTCAAGGCACCATGGCTCTGCAATGCGACGCGGAACGAAGTGGAGCGCGCATTGCAGCCATTGCCCGCTGAGACAAAGCAGAATCGCAGCGCACCGGGGTCCCCAAAGATGCCTCATCTTTGGGGTGGAGCCGTGAAGACAGTGGTTTCCACGGCGAACGGCGAGCACGCGATAGGGGAGCGAAGCGACCCGGTCTGCAAAGTCTCAGTAGGGCCCCTGGGCAGCAGGGGCGGAGCGGGAGCGTAGCACCCCGACTGTCTTATGGAGTCTATCCCTTTTCCTTCTCTTCTCTACTTGCTTGATTAAAAAATAGTGATCCACTATGAACCCAAAGAGGGGCCTTAGCTTGAAGCGATTCCTTTTATGCTTTATCTTGTTGTTCACCGGCTGCGCGCGCGATGCGAGGGATCCGTTTACATTGGCTCCCTCGACGCCATTTGCTTCGTGGACACCAATGAAGGGCAATCGCCTCGTCTCCTCCAAATACTGCCAAACCGTGTTGCCGCCAAGCTTCAGCACAGGAGAATTGTCTCTGGCTGAATTGTTGGACATCGCTTTGCAAAATAACCCCACCACTAAACAAACTTGGGCTATGGCACGGGCCTCCGCTGCGCAATACGGAGAGTCCCTCAGCCCCTTTTTCCCCAACGTGCAGTTCAGTAGCTTCTATTTCAGGCAATTGGCCGGATTTCCACAGACGGGAATTCCCACAGCCACTCCAGGGGCTCCGACGACGGTTTCCAGTGGCTCGGTGTCGACCGGCGTGACGGAAACCTATTTCACAGAAACAGGTCCCGATGTGATTCTGAGTTACACGTTGTTCGATTTCGGGCAGCGGACAGCTGCGAGTTTAGCGGCGCGAGAAGCTTTGTATTACGCCGACTTAACGCACAATCAGCAGATCCAATCGGTGGTGCAAACCGTGATGTCTGATTCCTACAATTACCTGTACCAGATCGCCGTGCAGCGGGCCGATGAGGCCAATTTGGCCAATGCGCAGATGGCGCTCGATGCAGCGAATGAGAAATTTGCGCTGGGCGTCGCGGCTCTCGGCGATGTGGCTCAGGCGAGGACGCAGTTTCTGCAGAGCAAAATCAACTTAACGAGTCAAAAGCAGGAGGTTGAAAATGCCTTTGCTCAGCTTGCAGTCGACTTAGGATTGCCGGCTAATATCCCCTTTCGCGTGCAGCCCTTGCCGGAACAGGTGATTGCGGCTCCTCTTTTAGAAGATGTCGATACATTGGTAGCCCTTGCCCAAAACCAACGGCAAGATTTTCTAGCGGCTCAGGCCAATGTCAGGTCAAAAGAAGCTTCTTTGTTACAAGCCGAAAGAGCCGTATTGCCGACGATCAATTCCCAATTGAGCACAGGACGCTATTGGTTCAACGGCGGCTTGGAGGAAAAAGTCAACCACTGGACGGCCCTCGTCAGCCTCACCTTTCCGATCTTCGACGGCTACTTTTACCGCAACCAAATCAAAAATGCAGAGGCCAACGTCGATCTTTCCCGAGCCCAGCTCATGCAGTCGGAGCTCACCTTGATCCAAAACGTGACCACGTCGCATATGGGTGTGAAAACTGCGGCGGTCAATTTGGCCGATTCAGGAGAGTATTTGAAGGCAGCTGAATTAGAGTTCAATATCGCACTGACGAGTTACAAAGCGGGGACCATGACGATTTTAGACGTCTTGCAGGCACAAAGTTCGCTGGCCGATGCCCGGTCAAAAAAAGCGAATGCGGAAAAAAACTGGTTTCTATCGCTCGCCGATATCGCCTATGCAACCGGCTCTTTATGTGCCATTCCGTGTGGGGAGGGAGAATGAGGATTTTCCTTCTGCTCTTCCTTTTAACGGCGTGCCATAAAAAGCCAGAGGCGCCTCCTGCCCCTGCCTATCCAGTAAAAACGGGGGTGGCTGTGCAGAAAGAGGCCCCTATTTTTATCGAGGCGCTAGGCCATGTCGATTCGATCACGGCGATCTCCCTGAAGTCGCGGATTGAGGGAGAGTTGACCGGAGTCTATTTCACACAGGGGCAAGAGGTCAAAAAGGGCGATCTCTTATTCACGATCGATCCACGGCCTTACCAAGCGGCTTTAAAAGAGGCTCAGGCAACGCTCGATCAAAATTTGGCCAACCTAGCGCTCGCTAGCGAAAAAGTGAAGCGTTACCGAACGCTGGCTAAAGATGAATACTATTCCCAGATCGATTACGAAACGCTGCAGGCCAACTATGCAGCGACAGCCGCCTTGGTGGAGCAGAATCGAGCGCAGCTCGACAGCGCGCTCATCAATTTAAACTACTGCTGGATCTATGCGCCGATCGACGGAATGATGGGAATCCTGCAGGTCGATTTCGGCAACTTGGTGGCCAATGATGGAAGTACCCTGAGTACGCTGAATCAAATGGCGCCGATCTACGTGACTTTTTCCCTCCCTGAGTTTCAATTGCCGCAGGTGCAAAAGTATAGCGGGAAAGGGGGTTTGAAGGTCCTTGCAGCCTATGAAGATTTTACTCAGGGAGCCTTTGAGGGGAAGCTCTTCATGTTCGATAATTCGGTCGATCCCAATACGGGGATGATCGCCCTGAGAGCCGTCTTTGAAAACAGCCATCGGGAACTGTGGCCAGGGCAGTTTGTCCGGACCCGGCTGATTTTATACACCGTTGCAGACGCGGTGATCGTCCCTTACACCGCCGTCCAATTGACGCAAAGTGGACCGGTGATTTTCGCCGTGAAAGAAGATATGACGGTGGAGCAACGACCTGTTGTCCTCGGCCAAAGGGAAGATGCCAATGTCCTCGTCTTAAAAGGGCTTCTCGCCGGCGAAAAGATCGTCCTGGAGGGGCAGCTCAACCTCTTTGCCGGCGCTAAAGTGGAGATCCAATGAATCTCTCCGAAGGCTTTATCCGACGCCCCGTCATGACCATTCTAGTGATGGCATCGATTCTGTTTTTCGGCCTTCTCGCCTACGGGATGCTGCCGGTCAGCGATTTGCCGAACGTCGATATGCCGACGATCCAAGTTTCGGTGAGCTATCCAGGCGCAAGCCCCGACACGATGGCCAATGCAGTGACCACTCCGCTGGAGCAGCAATTCATGACCATTGAGGGGATCCAAAATATCTTTTCCACGAGCAACACTGGATCGACGACGATTGTCTTGCAATTTGTGTTGGGCCGGAACATCGATGCAGCATCGACCGATGTACAAGCGGCGATTAGCAGGGCGCAACCCAATCTCCCCTCCAATCTTCCCAATCAACCCACCTATCAAAAAGTGAACCCCGCTGCGACACCGATCCTCTATTACGTCATCACTTCGCCCAACATGACGCTCGCCGACCTCTACGACTACGGAAACACGTTCATCGGAGAGCGCCTTTCGATGGTCGAAGGGGTCGCTCAGGTGGTTGCGTTTGGCGCTCCGTACGCGGTGCGGGTGCAGATCGATCCGGAAAAACTCGCTGCCAAGAACATCGGGCTCGACCAGGTGACCCAATCGATCAAATGGACCAACGTCGATTTACCCCTCGGCACTCTCTATGGCGAGCGGGACGACTACACAGTCGATGTAGATGGGCAGATCCTGCGCGCTCCGGGCTATAGCGAACTGATCATCAAAAACCAAAAGGGAGATCTGGTCAAAATCAAAGACGTGGGAAGGGCGCTAGATAGCGTGCAAAACGATAAATTCTTCCAAAGTTACGTCACGCATCAAGGGACTGAGCAGTGCATCATCTTGGCGATCCAACGGCTGCCTGGGATGAATACCGTAAAGATCGTTCAGGGGATTCGATCCGCGCTCGAAAAGCTCAAGCCCCAACTCCCCAGCTCCTTAAAAATTGAGGCGATCTACGATCAATCCGATTCGATCATCGAAGGGGTCAACGATGTCAAAATGACGCTCATCGTCGCCTTCTTGTTAGTCATCGCGGTGATTTATCTGGCGCTCGGCAAATGGCTCAACACGATCATCCCCTCCCTCTCGCTTCCGATGTCGATCTTCGGGACATTTGCCACAATGTTCCTCTTAGGCTTTAGCATCGATATCCTCTCCCTTTTAGCACTGACCCTTTCCATCGGGTTTCTCGTGGACGATGCGATCGTTGTACTAGAAAATAACGTCCGGCACGTTCAGCTGGGGGAGAATCCCAGAGACGCTGCTCTGAAAGGCTCGCGCGAAATCAGCGTCACTGTCTTGAGCATGACCCTCTCCCTGACAGCCGCCTTCATCCCCCTTCTCTTCATGGGGGGCGTTGTGGGCAAGCTCTTCCGTGAATTTGCCGTGACGATCGTGATTGCCGTTCTGATTTCTGGATTCGTCTCTTTGTCTCTCGTCCCCATGCTCTCTGCCCGCTTTGTAAAACGGTATTCCCAAGAAAAGAAACCCAAAATGGAACGGATCTCCGACGCGATCAACGAACGGATGAAAAAAATCTACGAGCCGTCCCTGCGCTGGGCGATGAACCACCGCCTCATCATGCTGGGCGTCGGAGTGGGCTGCATCATCGGTTCGCTCCTCCTCTTCAAAATCGTCGACAAAGATTTTTTACCACCGGACGACATCGGATTTTTGCAAGGCTATACGCTAGCGCGCGACGGAACCTCCCCCTTTCTCATGGATAAATACCACCAAGAGATCCACAAGATCGCCATTGAAGACCCCAATATGGACTCGATCATTTCCGTGAGCTCCTACTCCAACCCAAATGAAGGAATTTTGTTCTTCCGGCTCAAACCCTTCAAAGAGCGCAAGCCGATGGATGTCGTAGTCAAAGAGCTTGGAAAAAAGCTCAAGCATCTTCCCGGAGTCAATGTCTACCTCTCTCCCATTCCACTCATCAACTTGCAAGTGGGAACCACCGCACAAGCCCTCTATCAGTATTCGCTGACCAGCATCGACCGCAATGCACTCTACGCCTATGCCCCTCGATTGCTCGGTAAAATGAAGGCCAACCCCTCCTTTTCCCAAGTCTCGAGCGATCTCCGAATCCATCAGCCGCAATGGGAGCTCCATATTTTGCGCGACAAAGCCTCCAACTACAACGTCAATGCCAACGCCATCGAAAACTACTTCCAATACGCCTATTCAGACAATAAAATCTCGCAAATCAATGCCGAAATCAACCAATATGACGTCCTGATCGAAACGCTCCCCAAATTCTATAGGGACCCCACCGTCCTCTCTAAACTCTACGTGACCTCCACGACAGGAGCTCAAGTCCCCCTCTCAGAAATCCTCCAAGCCACTGAAACGGTCGGCCCCCTCACTGTCAACCACATCAACGGATTGGACGCTGTAGGGATCTCCTTCAACCCCGGAGAAAACGTCCCTCTCGGCACGTCTCTTGCCACCCTCAGCCAACTGACCAAACAAGACCTCCCCCCACAAGTATTTGGGCAGGTCATTGGCACCGCCGACATCTTCAAATCCTCCTTCGCCAGCCTCGATTTTTTACTCCTCCTCGCCTTTTTCGTGATTTACGTCATCCTCGGCATCCTCTATGAAAGCTTCATCCATCCCCTCACCGTCATGAGCGCCCTCCCCCCTACTCTGTTCGGCGGCCTCCTCACCCTCTATCTCTTCAACCAGACCCTCTCCATCTACTCCTTTGTCGGCCTGATCCTCCTCATCGGAATCGTCCTGAAAAACGGGATCATGATGGTCGACTTTGCGATTGCAGCGGTAGAAAAAGAGGGGAAATCGGCCTATGATGCGATCATTGAGGCCTGTCTCATCCGCTTCCGCCCCATCGTCATGACGACCCTTTGCGCCCTCATGGGCGGCGTGCCGATTGCCCTCGGCATCGGCGGCGCCATGGCAAAAACCCATATCTCGTTGGGGCTGTGCATCGTAGGAGGCCTGATCATCTCGCAGATGCTCACGTTATTCCTGACACCGGTCCTCTATTACTACTTCGAGACCTTGCAAGAAAAATTAAAAGCGCGATAATATCCATTTTTAGTTATATTATAAAAATTAAATAGTATATAATTTGATCCATGAATGTAAATTATTTACTTCCACAGGAAAATTATACCGTTTACAATGCGCTCACTTGGGGCAATTTCTCAAGCCATAGGCGCCAAGCACGTGCTGCAGACAGCTGTAGCAAGCGCGCCTTTCACTATGGTGTTGCCGCCCTTGAATTTGCGCCAGGTTTAAGCCAAATCACTTCTCTATTTGAAATGGCAATCGCTAGTTGTTTGTCCAGCTCGATAGAGATCCGCCCTATTGAGCTCGAAGAGGAAGAACCCCTTTCCCCTACTCAGGATCCTGCATCCGTGCGGATTACCCTTCCTGAGTATGTGGACGAATTGGCTGATGTTCTTTTTCCTTTACACCGGTGTATTGATAGCCAATATTGCTCTCTTCCATGGCCGTCTCATATGCGAAAAATTGCCGTTATGACACAAGTCGTAGATGGTCGAGGAGATATGGCCGCGGGGGCAAAAGCTATTTCGCTCATGCGAAAGATATGTCCAGAATCTCATTTTGACTGGATCTTGATTAATCCTGAGTTAGGTTTAGGCGAGCCTATGTTATTTTTAAACGAAGAAGATCGCGCGAGCGTACATATAAGATCTTATGCTTCAGCTATTTCTGACACATCGCCAATAGACTTTATGCTGATCGGTCCAGTGGAACTAAGACATTTTGATATCGATCTAAAAATTAAAGGGCCTACCGTCACTTTTACTGAAATCGCCAGTACAAAGTTTGCTTTTGTCCCTGTTGCTTTGCAAGAGAAAATTCAACAATTCCCCTCAACAGAGGCTTCCAGTGCAATCTACCAATCCCTCCACGCGGAATTTTTTCCTAGCAGATATGAAAAATTGGGAGGGGCTATCCCCATGGGCCTAAAACCGGGATCGGGTGTATTTTTAGATCAAAGCCTGATAGACGCCCCTCTATCGCGAAAATCCTGTTGTCCTTCTTATTTGCCTCAAATCGAAAATGATGCATTGCGCAAGGACATTTTAGAGGCGATGAATGTATTCGATGATCGATCAGAGCCTAATTATGATCAATACTCCTTCAACTCTGGATATGCGCATCGCTCTATTTCCCGTGAAAAATTCATCGATTGTGTCGCTATCCACGAACAAATCAAAGATGTCGTCCTTGTTATCAACCAAGCAGGACATTTTGATGACCTCTCAACAGAAGAATTCCGCAATCAAGTGTTTACAAAGAAACGACTCGATTTCCTGAAAGAAAAAGGCTATGGGGCAGTGATTTTAAAAGGAGAAAATCAAGAGCCAATGATCCTGCAACAATCTGAGAACCCTGAAAATAGCCGGTGTTTCACTGTCATTGTCCGCCCCTCCATTGACCCAAAAGATATGCGGCGCATCCAACTTGCCTCTGAACGGCTTCTTGCCACAGGAGATAATAGCGCACTGGAAGCTTGGTGTGCTCGATGCATCCTCTATTTCTACGAAGACGTTGCAAATCATGGAGACAAGTGGCGATTTCTCCAGCAACAGGTCGAGTCAACCAAGCTCTTCTCCCCAACGCTCAGTCGCCTTCTCGCCTTATTTGGAAATGACCGGAGGCTCTCTCCTGAAGACCATTATACAACGGCTAAAATGGAAGAATTATTGAAAGATCCTGGCCTTCCAGAAGCGACTTTCCAATTCTGCAAATTCATCGCCAAAAACTATTCGTTTAGAGAAGTCCTAGAAGGGGCTATCAAACGGGCTGCATGGCACCATTGCATGCCAGAACTGGCTGACATTGAAATGAAAACTCTTGACACAGATTTTCGCATCGGCCTCATTGAATATTTACGGGATCCAGACTCTGCGAAAAAATCGTTCACATTGCGCGCGATTCCTGAGTTAGGAAGGCGCATTCAAGAAAGGGTTCTTCTCAAGGCCGAGGATGAAAAGCGTTGAAGGCGGCTTTGAGGCGGCTGTCCGTGACATGGGTGTAGCGGTCGGTCGTGCCGATGTCCGCATGCCCCAGCATGTCCTGAATGAGGCGGAGATCAGCTCCATTTTCAAGCAAGTGGGTCGCAAAGGAGTGGCGGAGGGTGTGAGGGGATATCGATTTGGCAATGCCGGCTAATCGGGCATAGGTTTTAACTCGATTGTAGACAGTGATCCGGTCAATCCGTTTGCCGCGGGAGGAAATGAAAAGAGGGCTATTCTCCTCCTTCGCCTCGCCGCGAAAATGGAGGAGATAATGGTCGACCGCCTCTATGGCCTTTTTCCCGACGGGAACGAGTCGTTCCTTTTTGCCCTTGCCCTTTACTTTGACAAACGGATCGCTGAGATCGATGAGCCGCAGCGCGCACAGTTCGGAAACCCGTATCCCAGTAGCGTAGAGGAGCTCCAAAATCGCTCGATCGCGCGCGCCGATCGGATCGCTGGGATTCGGCTGAGCTAAGAGCATCTCCACTTCTTCCATGCTGAGCACCTCCGGGATCAACTGCCAAAGTTTTGGGGTTTCGAAATAGCGGCTAAGATCTACGGAAATTTCCCCTTCCTTCTTCAAAAAGCGGAAGAATACTTTCACTGCGATCAGCATCCGGCAGATGGTCGAGCTGGCATAGTTTTTGCCTTTCAACTGACTGATAAATGCAAAGATGTGATCGGGGATTACTTGCTTCCAATCCTTGAGGGGAAGGGAGCTGCTAAAAGACCGGATATCGCGAGCGTAGGCTTCGATGGTATGAGGAGAGAGCCCTTTTTCAGAGCGGATATAATCGAGAAAATCTAAAAGCCATCTATCGTCCACTGCAGTTTAAAAATGCCGGTTGGAGCCTTTTTCAGCTAGCCCAAATCAAGTTTTGGTCCGGGATTAGAGGTAAAGGCTTATAGAGCTTATCCACAATGGCATTGAACCAGCTCGCCTTATCAAAGACAAGCCACTCCGCTTCCATCAGCGTAAATGCAATGCCAATGATGGCTGCTATAACAATTGCCGTAATGCCTCCTGAGAAGACCAGAGAGGCAATCCCTCCGATCACCATGAGAACGGCAATAGAGAACGTCAGCCATTGTTTGCATTTTTGTTTAAAAATCCCCTTATCGACGATTTTTATGAGATCTTCTGGCGTCATCGAATTTGAGTCTTTACAATAAGCCTGGACTGTCTTGGCAGCATCCGTTCCCATCCGCCTCTCTAGAGCAGAAAACTCGGTCGTCGTGATCCCTAAGTTGTCCCGGAGAAACGCAAGCCCTTCTCCGTGGTTCACAGCGTCGTGGAAGTCTTTATGAAAAGGGATCAGATAGCGGAGGTTCATTGCGGAGCGGCCCATCATCACAAGGCCCCTCACGACGCAAATGCCTCCAAGCACTGCGCTAGCGGCAATCTCTGAGGCCTGTAGGCAGGCGGAGGCAGTGGTTCCTTTCGTTACCAATCCCGCAATGCCCGTTGCACCCGCAACGAGAAACGAGGGTCCGAATAGCCCATAACAGACCTGACTGGTTAGACTTAAGCCGGCAACCCGCTTCCCTTCTTGATCTCCTCTAGAACATGCTGTTTTGAACTCTCCCCAGGCCTCTGGAAGGTTATAGCGGAGCGCATTGTAAGAAATCAACAGCCCCCCTCCGATCTGAAGTCCTGGGATGGCCTTTGAAACGATTGCGGCACTTTTGAGAAAAACGGAGGTCGTATACAAGCTATTGCGCACCGTCCCCAGCCCATCGATTGCGACCCATTGTCGCTCCATCCAGACAGGGCGTGACTTTTTGATGAGAGTCTCTTGAATCAGTGGAACAGTTTCAGTACAAGAACGTACAACCATAATTTTTCACTTGTAATTTTTAATATTATATCACAACAAATGAATAATTAAACACACTAATAATAAAGATTTTACTATTAGTATTTTAAATAACGGGATGAGGGCCGTGAAGAGCGAGATCCTGGATGGGGTGCATCTCCATCCCCTTGTAATCCAACTCTTTTTTCAGGGCCATCCCTGCAACGCTATACAGGGTGGTGGCGAGATAGATGGTTCCCGCGATCCCGTAAAGGACGAAGGGGAGTGCTCCCGCCGTGAAAAAAGTGGCGACAAGCATCGCGGAAAAACTGACGAGGGCGGCGATAAACCCCAGAAGATATAAGGCCAGTTTCGTCTTGTTTTCCTGCTGGATCGTAGAAAACAAAATCGTCGCTTCTTTGATCCCTTCAGAGGCCCTTTTCGGGTCGGATAGTTTAGCTAAGAGCTCGTCTGCTTGAGTCAGGATCAAATACAAGCTCTTGCTGCTCGTCCTTCGCTTCATGTATTTCACTTTGACTTCTGTAAGATCTGCCAGTTTTTCCCGCAGCCACTTTTCTTTTTGCTCTGGACTCCAATGGGGATGGCTTTTCTCCAACTGATCTGTAAGCTCCGCCTTTTCTTCAGGAGTCACAGAAATCGCATCCTTGAGGAATTGCAAAGCCCCTTGGAACCTCTCTCTTTCAGAAAGGCGGGGGTTTTCCAGATATTCGTTCAGCCGATCATTAAAACGGGAGCAGCGCAAGGCCCCTAAAAGAGAGGCGCCCATTCCCAATAGGGAGCCGATTCCAAAAAGGGCGCTCGCCGTTCCAAAGGCGGCGGTCGCCGCTGTTTGTACGGCAAATGTATCGGAAACCCTTCCCGCTAAGTAGACGAGAGAGGCGGTGGAGCAGATGCTGCCCGAAACCAAGCGGGCCTGAGAGCGCCTTTTTCCTTCGGCATCCCCGATCGCTTGCGATCGTTTGAATTCAGACCATCCCTCGTCCAGTTCTCGAAATGCGAAAAAGGCCCAAAAAACCCCTGCATAATAGCCTAAATGGTTCACGACAGGATCGCTCGACCCAATGTCTGGAATGGCAAATAGAATGTTTCGGGTCAGCGAAAGGGTATCCTCAGCAATCCGCATTCCAGCGAGAATTTGGCCATTGGTCCCAGGAATGCTGGCTTCGTTGATCCCTTGGATCACTTTCTTTGCCATATCCACTCCGGAAGCCCTCTCTTGCGGCTTCAAACTCGCTCGCGGCAAATGCCCCGTATGCTGATAGAACCGAGCGATCCGCTCGATCCCCTGAAGCTCTGGGCTTTTTTCTAAAGGAATTTCTCGATCATCGATTCGAAGAAGGGGCCTTCCTGGCACAAGCCTTACATGAAAAGGGATTTCTTTCCCCGCTGTTGCGATGGAGTGATCGGATAAAATCTTTGATAGATAGAGCTCCCCCCTTTTCTGATGGGCCGGGGAAAGGCGCCCGCTGTCGAGATGGTGCGACCCGACATTCAATTTATTAAGTTGAACAGATAGTTCAGTCATAATAATACCGCCAAGGGTACTATTATAACTCAATATCTATTCAATTGCCATCAATGCATTGGATAGGGGATCGATCCTTAGATCTTTCACGTAAATAAAACCTACTACTTTATTCACCGCATAGTACCGACACCACTCCACAAAAGTTCCTTTCCACGGGTGGTCTAGGTTTGTACAAACATGGTCATCGAAATAGTTTTCATACTGTTGATAGAGCTTGTAAGCGTTTTTATAAAGAAAGTGGAGCCATCTCTTCATCTCTTCCATTTTTTGCCGCTCTTTTTCATCCGCAACTGCGGTTATTTCAGGATTTTTAGCCAACTTTGTGAAAATTTCGTACTTGGGATACAATTCATCTTCTGGCTTTTTGGTTCCCTGAAGCGCATACTCATATAATTGCTTATAGGTCATCCCGTGCAAGAACGACTCAGGATTGTTTTTCCCAAATTCGGCCGAAGCCTCATCCAGCGTTTTTACCACCTGTTCTTCACTGGGAAGAGTTTTGCCTGCTGCGTCAGTCGAGGTAGCTCGATCGACAGAAGAGGAGGGGGTTCCCACAGAGGAGGATGTTCCAGCTGCAAGCGAACTTTCAGGAGCCTTTTCTAGCTCTGGATAGATGACTAAGGGGATCCCGTTCCCCCATTCTATAGTTGGATGGGATGGATTGTAAAACTCGTAGATTCTCCGAATTCCCTCAACGATCTCTGTGTAGCCCTCATTCCCCTTCTGAGCCTCTTTCAGGAGATTGGTTTTTCCCTTATCTTCAAGGCACATTTCCTGGGGTTTCCTTCGATACAAGATCTCCACCTGAGAGGGATCTTCGTAGTGGGAAAAGATATTTGCCACAATCTGTTCAATCTGATTCAAAGTAGCCGCTGAAAAAGGAACTTTGGGGTCAATCGGAATGAGCTGCTCCTTCTCATCCCATCCCCAAATCCGAATATCCCATCTTGTTCCATTCCCCAAAGCAACTCCCTTAAGGATTAAGCACTCTCCATCGGTCTTTACGCTGAGCAGAGAGCGTCCGGAAAGGGGGGAAGACGACAAAAGAGGAGCGGGTATCTGTACTGACATAAATCCATTTTAGTTTTTAAAGAAATTATATCAAATATTTGCGTTTCAATCAATTACGAATCATTATTTGCAATTAACTACTATATATTTCTAATATCCAAGGTGTTGGAGATAAGAGATTGTCTCTAATTATCCTTGTATGGAATATCTTTATTTGCTTACCCTTAAACCATGAAAGAAATGATTCCTCAGCACACGGAGCCCTTCCGCTCGGTCCTGATTTTCGGCCCTCCTGGATCGGGGAAAGGGACTTTAGGCAAATTCCTCAGCAGCGCAGGGAATCACTTCCACCTCTCTTCGGGAGACATTTTCCGAGGCCTTTCTCCTGAATCCCCTGCAGGCAAGCTCTATCACAATTACGCAGGGAAAGGGCTCCTTCTGCCCGATGAGGTGACGATTCAGATTTGGCACCATTTTGTCCATGGTTTAATTGCAACCAACCGGTATTTCCCTTCCCAGCAGCTCCTCCTTCTCGATGGCATTCCTCGTACCTTGCGACAAACCCATCTCTTGGAAAAGCACATCGACATTCAGGGAATTATCGTTTTAGAAATGACAAATATCGAGGAACTCATCAAACGGCTTCAAAGGCGGGCATTGATCGAAAGGCGGCATGACGATATGGACCCTCAGGTCCTACGCACTCGGATGGAAGTTTATGCTCAAGATACGGTAAACCTCTTAAACCGATATCCAAGCCCTCTGATTTCCCGATTCAATGCAGATCAAAAGCCGCTAGAGGTGCTTCGAGATGTCTTAGTGGGCCTGGCGAACCTTCTGGCCCACTAAGAGGTTGGGGGGAACGCTTTTATCCCCCAGGCAAGAGGGCGTCATAAATGCGGTCCAAAATAGGTTCCTCCGGCGGCGCATCGGGGAGAATGACCTCCTCAGGAACTGCTGCTGGCGCGTAGGCCTTTAAAATGGCCTCTACTTCCGCCCTATTTCCCGCTTCATCGACGTTTACAATAGGAGCAGTAATAGGTCTCAAACTATTGAAAATCCCGCGGTGAAATAAGCTGCTGTAACTCTTATCCAACGTTAATTGCTTTATCCTAACCGATTTTTCAAGAACTGCGATTTTTGTACTATTTGACTCTTCTAAGTACTGTTTGTTGTACTTCGCATAGACGTTATAGATCGCTGAACGCTCAGAAAGCTCCTTATACTGCGTTCGGATATCTTCAGAAATCGCAGCCATCTGCCTAATTTTCTCTTGTAGTTGGCGCGTTGACTTAGTGAGTGTGTCGATCAGGTCGATCGTCTGCTGAGCAAAATCATCCGTGGTCAATGCATTGATTTGCTCTTCTTTTTTCTGATCTGGATTTTTTGAGCGAGGAATTTGATTTATAGCTTCGTTATACATCTTAGCAGCGTCAAAGATCGTCATTCTTTTTCCTTTGACCGTCACAAGCGTATTCATGAGCTCACCTCGAGCCTCTGTGATCTGTTGGCACTCTGCATCGAGTTGATCGCGGCGTGTAAACTGCGCCCTCAGCTCTTCTTGCTTTTTAGAGAGGATCGCGAGGTAGTCTTCGAATGTCTTGAAAAGGGCAGCTTGATTCTCTGCTTTTTGAACGTTTGCCGCTCTTTCAGCTTCCGCTATTTCTGCTGCTTGTTTTTGAGCTTGCGCTTCTGCTTCCACCGCTTCTCTAGCAGCAGATAATTGGCGTTGCGCTTCGGTCAAAAATCCGGTCTTATCTTTGGGATCGAGTTTTTTATTTTCGATCAGGAGATCAGCCTCTTCCACCAGCTGTTGCTGAATGATGGCTTCTGCGGTAGCCGGAGGATGCTGCCTAGCGACGTCTTTCGCAGCGGCAAAAGCCAATGAACCCTCTTCAGGCTGGATTTGCGCTTCAATGCCATCCGCTTCTTCTGCAGTCACAAGGCCACTCTTAACAGCTGAACTCAGAAAATCTTTAGATTGCTGAGCGGCTGCAGAAAGTCCTGTTCCCAACCCCTGATTATAAATTACAGGAGCTTGTTCTTCTACGACTTCTTTGGCTTGAGCAGCGGTCAAGATTCCTTGATCAACACCCATTTTTAAGGTCTCGGCAACGCCCGTTTCTTGTTTTACCAATTCTACGAACTGCTTTGCAAAGGCGAGCTGATGATCTCCTCTCAATACTGCGACGAACTCATTGAAAACTTTGTTGGAAAGGAGCGGTGGTGGGGCCGTTCTATCATGTTTGTGCTCTGTAAAGGGGCGTTCTCCAGCCGCTTCCTGAATGAGCTTGCCAATGTGCGTTTCAATCTGGGTCAATAGAGGAGCAAAATCCTCTGTCTTTGTCGCATTGCGTGCAAGGAAACCGTGGATCCCTTGAACCAGTTCATTTTGAGTTTTTGCAATTTGCTCTTGGCCCTTCGAAGTAAAGCGACTATCATCGTCTATTGCTCTGTAGCCATTGACCAGCTGAGCCACTTGAGATCGAACCGTTTTCTCAAATTGTTGATTCAACTCTTCTAAAGTGGGCTTCTTTACCGCTGTAAACGATTTGAAAATCGAATTCGCTTTAGCGGCAACGGTTTTGCAGGCAGATGACACTTGGTCGATCAAGCTCCAGCTCTTACCATCAAAATACCGAGCGACGGTGGGGATCTTTCGTCCAATGAGGAAGCCGACGCCACGGCCGAAATCAACGAGGACCGTCAAAGCCGCCGGGAGAACGAACAACACCGACAACACTCTGATGGTCCAAGCTTTTGCATTAGATTCCCCTTCTTGTCGATAGAGCAGTCTGCTGATGTTCCATTGGAAGGAGGAAGTTTCTTTGACTGTACCAGTAACTTCTACTGGCTTTTGCCCTTCTTCAAGGAGAACGGGGGCTTTTGTTGTATCTTGTACAGATGACATAATTACCTCAAAACTATTACGCGTTTTATTGTTTTTAATTTGGTGATATTTTAATGAAACAGAATTAATAAATCAACAACCAAACACAACAAAATTAAATTGTTATGGCATTTAATTTTATACTAATACTAAATTGCGCTACTTGAACTAATTGAACTGAGAGGTGTACAATTAAGATGTAATAATAAAATAACTTTTGGTTGACTATGGATTCAGATAAAAAAATAGCTTCATTAGAAAGTTTAGTTGATTACTTAAAAACAGAACTATCTTATTTAAATCAAATTCTTGTCGATTGCGGTTTTACGGAGGGAATTACCACGTTGAAGCAGGCGGCTGAAGAGATGGTGAAAGGGATTTTTTAGAAGATAAATATTAGGGCCAGACTTTAAACTAAGACTCAAATGGCTAAAATCATTTTTGAAGAGACGAAGGAAGAGGTGGAATTGCCTGATAATTCCCCCATCATTGAGCCCTGCGAGCAGGCTGGCGTTCCCTTTGCCTGCACCGAAGGGATCTGCGGAACCTGCGTTATCGAAGTGACCGAGGGAATGGGAAATCTCTCCGACTTCAACCAAGCCGAAGCCGACTTTCTGGGCGAGCTCGACAAAGAGCGGCTAGCCTGTCAGTGCAAGATCAAGGGCGGTTGCGTAAAAATCAAATTTTAAGTGAGATCTATGGAAGAACAAATCATTCGGACAATGACCATCGAGGAAATTTTTAAGAAATTTCCCCATAAAAGCCCCAAACTTTCTCAAGAGATGGCGAATGCGGGCCTTCAATGTGTGGGGTGCTCCGCCTCTACGTGGGAGACCGTGGAAGCGGGCATGTACGGCCATGGGAAGGCCGATGAAGAGATCGATGACCTTCTCAAACGGCTCAATCAAATTTTAGCTGAAGAAGAAGATCTCGATGCGATCACCCTTACGGAACGGGCTGCCAAGAAATACAAAGAAATTCTTCAAGAAGAGGGAAAAGCGGGATGGGGCCTCCGATTTGGCGAACGGGCCGCCGGCTGCAGCGGCTTTGAATATTTTCTCGATTATTCTGAAAAGGCAAAGCCGGGCGATCTCGTGCTGGAGTCGCAAGGGGTCCAAATCCATCTGCACCACAAATCGGCAGACCGCCTCATGGGCTGTGTGATCGATTTTGTCGATGGCCTCAACGGCGCTGGCTTTAAGATCAGCAACCCCAACGTCAAGGCCTCTTGTGGCTGTGGCAATAGCCACGGGTACTGAGCCTCACAAAAACTTTCGATAGTTCACGTGAAAAAGCTCAGCAAATTTCTGAGCCATTTGCTTGCTGATGGTTCTTTTGCCATTTTCCATTTCGGAAATATGGTGTTGACTAATCCCCAGAGCTTCTGCTACTTGCTTTTGAGTTAATGAATTTTTGTAACGGCTCCCGCGAAGCATGAGGCCTTCCTCAGAATATTTCTCAATTTCTTCTTTAAAGGCCTCTCGCCAAGGGATAGATTTTTCTTTTGATTTAGTTTTTGTCAGCTGTTTTTTTGCTTTCCGAATCGTGTTTTTAATACGGCGAGTTCTCGTGTGTACCAACATAGAATACCTCCATTATCTTTATTGTCTTATTAACCACCCGCCAACACGCTACATAAGAACCTATCCCAGTAAAATTTTTCGTCGAGTTTTTGGATGATTTTGGCCGCTTTTCGACTTCAAACTTGGGGGGCTATATACCTTGTGTTGATATTGCCCCCCAAGCCTTGAATCGAAAATCGGCTCAAAAGCACCGAAAAATCGACTGAAACTTTTTACTGGGATAGGTTCAAGTAGGTCGTCCACTTTTAATATGGCAGTGATAAGAATTCGACGGAATTCTTTTGCTTTTATTCAATGGACTAAAATGAGGCCAGCTCTTTTGAATTGGCCCGTCGTTTTCCAAATCTCCAACCAAACTCGCGAGGGCTTCTGATGGCCTTGATGAGAGTCTTTTCTTTTGTTTCAGTGCCAACGAAGAAAGCTCCACCTTCCATTTAGGTGCCCCCTTCTCAAATCTAGTCATTCACATTCTCTGATGATCCCCACATTTTATACCTAGGTTTGGTATATTTTCAAGAATCATTTGCAAGTAAATCATTATCAACATCTTTCTATAAATCCAGCAAAAACCTCGCAGGGGCTTCCAGATTCTTTTTGATGTGCATCAAAAAAGAGATCGACTCTTTCCCATCGACGATCCGATGGTCATAGCTGAAAGCGAGGTACATGATGGGGCGAATGGCGATTTGATCGTCGATGACCACAGCCCGTTTGACGATATTGTGCATCCCCAAAATACCGCTTTGCGGGGGATTCAAGATGGGGGTGGAAAGCATCGATCCATACACGCCCCCATTGGTGATCGTAAAGGTGCCGCCTTGCATCTCATCTACGGAAATGGTTCCGTTTTTTCCTTTTTCCGCATAGGCTCTGATCGCTTTTTCAATGTCGGCATAGGAGAGCTGATCGGCGTTGCGGACAATGGGGACAAAGAGCCCTTTTTCGGTCCCTACGGCGATTCCGATGTCATAAAAATGGTGGTAGACGATTTCATCCCCATCGATGCGGGCATTGATCTCGGGAAATTCCTGCAGAGCCGATACGCAAGCCTTTACAAAAAAAGACATGAAGC
>Ga0207072_1050_pt1 | contig 34559 bp, 30 predicted proteins | sample Alteio_BWMinHeat_68_FD_153570 | JGI IMG/M metagenome (GOLD analysis project Ga0207072, IMG submission 153570) | Enriched cells from forest soil in Barre Woods Harvard Forest LTER site, Petersham, Massachusetts, United States -... | ecosystem: Environmental > Terrestrial > Soil > Temperate forest >... | reverse complement strand
AAAAACTTCAATATCAATACCCGATTGCAATGGCGCTTCAGGCCGGCATCTGACTTCTTTATCGTGTATACCGACAATTATTTGCCGCAGCCATTCTACGCTAAAAACAGGGGCCTGGTGTTTAAGGTAACCTATTGGTTGAATAATTGAGGAGTCGGGAAGTCCGAAAAGTCCGGAAGTCCGAAAGAAAAATTTTGTGTTTTATTTATTTCCGAGCCATAGCAGCGCATCTATAATTAGCTTCGACTCCATTTCGCTGTCAAAGGTATGCGAGAGGGTGCGGTCGGTGTTGTCGTATTTATGCTCGTAGTCCATGTCGTTGTGGCCCATGTTGAAATAGATCATTTTGTAATTTTTATTGGTCCACACCACGGGGTAATAGCCGCTATGCCAGATCTCGTACAGTTTTGGTCCGGTTCCAAGCGGGAAGCTGGCAGAATCGATTGAGCAAAGTATTTTTATGTCCGGATTTTTCCGGAGGTCATTTTCCCAGCGATACCATTCAGTTGGCGAGGTAGTGAATTTTTTTGGCATATGTTTCGTTGCCGGGAAATTGCGGTCAACGTCTAAAATTGCCGGGGTGGGCCTCCAGGTGTTGCTTTTATATTGCCCGGAGCCCAAAAACGTGTTGTGATACCAGTCCCAGTTCTGTGGAAATTCGGATGGCGTGAGGGCGAATGCCGCAAAATGAAAACCCATCCACCCGCCGCCGTTTTCCATATATTTTTTAAAAGCCGCCCTTTGCGCCGGATCGTCCGGGCGTGTATCCAAAAAGATCACCACCTGGTAATGCGACAAAAAAGCGGCATTGAGATTATCCCAATTTTTTGTGGAATCATATGCGAAATGATATTTAGCCGCCATTTTAGGAAACCATTGATTTGCATCATGCACGAAGCTGATATGCGCCTTGTCGTTCCTGGCGGTATAAAAAGCGATCACTTTAAATTTCGGGCTATCGCCTTGCGCGGCGGACATCGTCGGCCACGCCAGCGCCAGGCTCAATAAAAGCAGTCCAATAATGGTTTTGTAACCTTTTAATATAGCCATACTGTCTATAAAAATACGATTTAATATATTACAGATACCAGTTGCCGGGTTTTATTTGAAACCGAGGCTCAGCGACACCACGTCCGATACCAGGTTCGTGGTTTGCGAATAATGCCCGTACCGTATCTCCAGCTCGTGCAGGTTCTGCCAGCCAAAAACACCCGCCGGCGGTGCTACCCGGAAACCAACGCCGAAAAACTGGCTCTGGAATTTAGCATACTCGTAATTACTGGTATAAAACTGGTCGTTGGGACTGTGCGCCTCGTATGGTGCAAAATACCGCGCAGCCGTTTGATCGTAATACCTGTAGAATGGCGAAATGGAAAAGAATGGCGTTATTTTATATGGTACTTCTATTCCCGCGGTATTGGAGTGTATTCCCCAGTCGTCCGTGTAATAACGATAATAGGCCCGCAAGATCAGGTTATCGCCTACAAAATAATTCGCCCGTAATCCCACAGGCAGCTTAAACCGCGATGACGGCAGCTTTTCGATGGTATCCTTGCCGTTTGAGAAAAATACACGATGGAAAGGAAGCCCAAGGTATCCGCTTTGCGCGACAACGTCGCCCAGCAGCATAATTTGCAGCCGCGGACTAATAATTTGCGAATATGACAAGGATGCGCTGTATGTATCCCTTGGCGTTGATGGAATGCTCGCATGGTGGCTTATCGTTTGCCCGTTACTTGAGATCGTATTCCCGCTGGCCGTTGTGATGATCGTAGTACCGCCGGTGGTCACTGTTGTCGTTTGCGGAATAAATTCAGATGGATAGATCAAGGTTACCTGGTCAAAATATCCCTGTAATTTGGCCGAAAATTCGCCCATCCGATCGGCGGTTTTTGCTGAAAAATGCAGATCGGCGCCAAGCGACTTATAATTATACTCGCCGGAATAGTAGGTGCCTATGCCGAAGCTGGTTCCTTTTTTGCTATTTTCAACGGTCCAGTCAAGTGAAGGGTAAACCCTTGTTCCGCCCGTTTTTGAAGCCCCTGATTGTGATACGAAAGCCTGAGAGGCCGCAGTATGGTAATCAAACCCGAACCCGACAGAAAGTGTATTTTTATTTAACGCATTGTTCAGCCACACCAATTTCAGATCGAGGCCATTTGCAATATCAGTTACCTGTTCGCTGCCGATGCCTCCGGTTACAGGGGAGTGGTTCCCGGTTTGGGTATAATAGCTGGATACAAAATCAACCTCGTCAACCCGCAGGCGGCGGGCGCTATAAGCAGAGCTGTCGTGTTGTTCAACCGGCGTGTATAAGCTAACCGGTTTGCCGGCAACACTGTCGTGCCTGAGTTGCGAATAGGCACTCAAACGGCATATTATCGTAAACCCGATAACGGATAAATATATTTTTTTCATTAATAAGCTATAATGGATTAGTTACAGCCGCAGCCGCCGCCTGTTTTTCCGGCGTTTGCGCCTGATGCTGCCTCGCGGTACGATTCAAAATTTAATTCATTCTTCTCCACCTTACGGTTGCTCAATGTCATTTCTGAATCATTTAGCCTGGTTTTTTGATATTCCTTCAGGTGTACGCATGATGATGTGGTTATCATCAATGCGACACAGGCCAGCCCTTTTAAAAATCGATTTATCATTTCCTGGTTTTAAGTAAGATGGATATTGTTTGATGTGTACAGTTTATTATTATCGTCTACAATTACGGCTTCGATATTGTTCATTTGATTGATCAGATCGAGCCCGGTGCTAATACCCATGATGGTTACTGGAGTAGCCATGGCATCTGCAATTTCGGCGTTGGTGGTTATAATGGTTACGCTTTTAATGCCGGTTACCGGTAAGCCTGTACGCGGATTAATGGTATGCGAATATTTCTTTCCGTCTATCATCACGAACTTTTCGTAATTGCCCGATGTAGCGACGGCCATGTCGGTAATAGTCATAAATGAAAACGCCTCATTTGACAAGTCGGGATTGGCAATACCAACGGTCCACTTTTGGCCATTGGGCTGAAGGCCCCAGGCTGTTAAATCGCCCGAAGCGTTTACCACGCCGCTTTCCGCACCGAATTGCTTCATGATCAGCTTTGCGCACTCGGCAGCGTAGCCCTTTCCAATACCGCCAAATCCTATACGCATACCTTTCTCCTTAAGGTAAACGGTTGTATTTTCCGCATCAAGCAGGATATTTTTGTAATTGATGAGCCTTACGGACCTCCGCGCAGTTTCGCGGTCGGGCAGCTGCTTCATGTTCACATCGAAGTTCCACAGGCTTTTGTCGATCGAGCCATAGCTGATGTCAAAAGCCCCCTGGGTAAGATCGGATATACGAAGCGAGCGGGCGATGAGGTCAAATACCTCCTGGTCGACCTTTACCGGTTGTATGCCCGCATTCCGGTTGATCTCATTGGTCTGACTATCGTCGCTAAAAGTGGTTAGCAGCTTTTCGATCCTTTGTATCTCGGCAATACCGGCATCGATACATTGCTGCGCCCATGCAGCGTCGTCGCTAACGGCACTCAATTCAAAGCGGTTACCCATTAAGCGCAGCGCTGTTTTATGAACGCTTGCGTTACCCTTTATTATTTCAATGGCCTGCATTAACAACCTGGTCGATATCAGCTACAAATTTTTCGGGCGATTCATTCGGAAAGCCGTCCCAGGCTTTCAGCACTTTGCCGCTCTCGTCAATCAATAATGTATAAGGGAATTTGCCTTCCGCATTATACTTGTCGGCCAATGCCTCGTTAAGCTTAACCTGCTCTTTGCTCAGCTGGTTTTTCTTTTGGCGCGGAAAATCGGCCCGCACCAGTACAAGATGATCCGAGGCATAATTTTCAAACGTTTGTGTTTCTAAAATTTCCTTCCGCTCCCGTATGCACGGCCCGCACCAATCCGAGCCGGAAAAGTTGACTAATATCATTTTGTGCGCCTTCGCAGCTTCGGTTTTCGCGTCGTTAAAATTCCCTAACCACGTTGCAGGCACAGAAAATATACCTATAAAAAAAACAAATAAAAGTTTCATGTTCTAACTACTTATAAAGCTATTTATTCCACTGTAAACGCCCTTATGCCAACAATATTACAAGTTAATAATGAAGTTAACATGAAATTGCCGGCAGGCATTTACCAAGCCTAATAATTAGTACAATAACTAAACCGGAATGTATATTAAATTATATGAAATAAATTTTTCTATACAGAAACCGCTATGGTAATAAGATTAATGAAGATATCATTAAAAAGCGGCATTGAATTTGAACCTGCGATGTTAGAATCATCGATAGGAAATTTGGAATTTAATACTCAACCTGAAAATGAAAAGCCTGAAACTAAGCCTTATATTATTCGTGATCGTTTGCAGCGCGGCCTGTAAAAAAGATGCGTTAACCAATTTTAATAGTAATAGTCCACAAGCTGTTCACACAGTCGTTATCCTGGGCTCATCTACCGCCGCCGGTACAGGTGCCACACCGCCCGACTCGGCCTGGGCCGCGAGGGTGCAGGCTGCTGTAAGCAAATCAGGCATAAAGGCAAACTTTGTAAACCTGGCAGTTGGCGGCTATACAACATACGAGGCCGCGCCATCTGGTTACAGCGTAGCAAACCGGCCCGCCCCGGATACAGCGCACAATATTACCAAAGCTCTGCTCTATAAACCCGATTTGGTGATATTGAACTTCCCGTCAAATGATATCGCCGATGGTTATTCGGATGATGAGATATTAGCCAATTACGCCGCTATTACGCATAAGCTCGATTCTGCTAAAGTGCAGTATATCATTTTTAGTACGCAGCCGCGCGACTTTCCTGATGCCAGCGAAAGAATGCGGTTGAAAACAATAAACGATAAGGTCATAGCGGTTTATCCAAGCCGTGTAAATGATTTCCTTGATCAGTTGAGCACATCCACATATTCGATCAATCCGATCTACTCCGCAGGGGATGGCATCCATTTAAATAATGCAGGCCACCTGCTGATCGCTAACGCGACGTTAAAAAATTCCGTGTTCGTCCAGGTGATACACTAGCCCGGGCGTGTTTGAACAAGCAAATCACTTTTAAACGTTATGTATCTTATAAAGGAACTGCAACGCCACGTCAACCGGGATACGTTAAAAAAAGTTTACAAAAGTTTACACTTTTCTCATTTATTATGAAATAACTACCTGATAATAAGGCTGTTATCTTTTTACCCCGTAAACCCAAAAATTAGCAGGATATAGAGACACGACCCGTGAGCCCGACGAGCGACCAACTGCTCTAAAACAAAAAAAGCCCCCAGCTTTTCGCTTTAGACTTTCTCCTTAAAAAGATAGAGCGGCTTGTATGTCGGGTACCTTTCAGCGGGCACAAGAACTCAGCGCTTTTGGCCTTTACCCGGCATTCTCGCGTCAGAAGGGGAGCTGTGCTAACTGCTGAATTTATTTAAAGATAAGTAGTTATAACAAATTGGCTATCAGTCAATCATCGGTATTTTTATTTTTATTTTGCAAAACAGACCATTGCACCTATATTTGCAATCCCAAAACGAAGGGAGTTTAGCTCAGCTGGTTCAGAGCATCTGCCTTACAAGCAGAGGGTCACTGGTTCGAACCCAGTAACTCCCACGAAAGGTCGCCAATTGGCGGCCTTTTTTAATTATGTATTATTGCTGTATACTTTATTCTCCACCCGGTGCGCCAAAGCGCCAGGAACGGCCTGGTCAAGTTTGGCAGAATATCTAATAAAAGTGCCGGCCGGACAATTTAGATTGCTTTGGGATAGTTGAAAACTGCTTAAGCGGCAGTCCCCGCTCCCCGCTCCCGCATACGTCCCGCTTGTGGTGGCCATGCGCGGCCTTGTTCCTGGCCTGACGAATCCCTGATACCCTTATCAGTAAGCCTGTACATCTATTTTGAGCGATATTTCACGAAAATTTTTTAGATATCACCTCAAATTATTGCAAATTATTGCAAATTTGCATTATATTGCAATTAATTTCGGTGCCAATTAATGAACAATTTTAAACGCGCAAAAAATGCTGCGAAAATTATCTTTTTGGTCAGTGGTTTAGCCATTTCCAGCCGGGCGCCAACGGTTCCTGGTTGCCTGCCAGGTTAAATCTATCAGTAATGTACAATGAATATGCTTAAAGAGGAACGTTTTGAAATCATTTTAAAAGAATTAAAGGCTGCAAATCAAGTCACATTCGAATCGTTGGCGACAGGTCTGGGTGTATCCGAAGATACGGTGCGGCGCGACATCGAACTGCTCAATAAAAACGGGCTTTTGATTAAAGTCAGAGGGGGGGCCATCAGCCCGGCAAAGAACCCGTTGTTTTTCCACGACAGGGAAGGGATTTTTACGGAAGGTAAGAATGCCATTGCATTAAAAGCTGTACAGTTATTAAAAAATGTCCGAACGGTATTTATGGACGGTGGAACAACCATTCAAGTATTAACCTCGACGCTTCCAAAGGATGCTGCATTTCGGGTAATTACTAACAACGTGGCATTGATCCCCATTTTAAATACTTATAAGGGTATTGAAATCATCGTTTTGGGGGGGCATTATAACCGCATAACTCAAACTAATGTTAGTCAGCAAACCTGTGCTGAAGCGGGTATGTACCAGGCTGATATTTACATGATGGGGGTGTGCGCAGTGCACAGTGAGGTTGGCATTACCGCGGCTATACTTGAAGATGGCGAGGTCAAAAAAGCCCTGATGAAATCATCCCGAAAAACCGTCGTGCTGAGCAATTTCGAAAAACTTGAAACCACTGACTTTTTTAAGGTTTGCAGTTTAGATGACGTGGATACGCTAATAACCGATCTGCGAAGCGACGATAAACGCCTTGATGCGTTCAGGCGTTTTGATATAGAAATTTTATAGAACCCGGGCAAGGAGGCAGGAAGTGAAGATTAAATATTTGTCAATTTTTAATTCCTTACCAATAATAAACTTTTTAATTAAACACATGACAAAGCCGATCATTATCATTTTATGCCTGCCTTTTTTGCTATGGGGCTGCGGCGGAAACTCCGGTACCCGGGAAAGCCCGAATGATAGTTCAGCAATAAATAAAGGAGCCACCACAAAGCCCGGCTTATCCATAGGAACGGCAGATACAATTTCGATTGCAACATCATCCGATATAGGAGCCGATTTAATCGTTAAAAACGACTGCCGAAATTGTCATAAAGAAAGAGAAAAATTAATTGGCCCGGCCTTTTCTGACGTAGGTAAACGATATGGACACTATGATATTGATTCGCTCGCGGCTAAAATAATAAAGGGCGGATACGGCCATTGGGGGGACGCCCCGATGAGCCCTCATCCTTCACTTTCCATGACCGACGCGAGAGCTATTGTAAGATTTATCCTTAAATATAAATAAGAGAAACGCACCTGGTATCAAATTTCAATTAACCCTATAGATTATGAAAAATAAAATCACCAAATCAATAGCAGCTGCAGCAATTATTGGGCTGGCTATAACTTCCTTTGCCTTCAAAGGCAATCAAAACAACAGCCTTTCGAAGGCGGAACGGACCAAGGGCTGGCAGCTTTTATTTGACGGACATTCTACAACAGGCTGGCACTTATATAACGGTACCGCACGATTTACGGTATGGAAAGTGAAGGACGGAGCGCTTATCTGCGACCCGTTGGACAAATCGGGCGCAGGTGATCTTGTCACAGATCAGGAATACAAAAACTTCGACCTTAAGTTCGATTGGAAACTTCCAAAGGGCGGGAATAGCGGCGTGTTTGTCAACGTTTTGGAACGAAAAGATATCCCTACCGCGTGGGCATCCGGGCCGGAATATCAACTACTGGATGATGCTAATCCCGATTTCGCACAACCAAAATCACGATCCGGATGCCTTTTTGGCTTCGCGTCTCAAAAAACCCCGGTGAAAACCAAACCGACGAATACCTGGAACCATTCTGAAATCAAACAGCAAAACGGGAAGGTGAAATTTTATTTGAATGGGATATTAACTGCGGAAGAAGATTTCGCATCCAAAGCCTGGGCTGACAAAGTCGCAAAATCCCATTTCAGCAGGTTCCCTGAATTTGGCAAAAACACCACCGGTCATATCGCATTGCAGGATTGGTCTACCGGCGTTGCCTTTAAAAACGTGAAAATAAAATCGTTATAACGGCAAGGTGCCCATGGCGGCATTGCCCTAAACTACAAACCGATTACCTGCCCTAATGATTAAATTTTATATTTTAATCTTAATATTATCAACTGCATCCCCGGCATTTTGCCAGGATGCTGATTTTTTTAAACCCAATCATGTACGACGGGAATTGAAGGCGGTCAAAATTATTAATAGCTTGAAAATTGACGGGGAACTCAGCGAACCGGAGTGGAACCTGACTAAAGGCGCTTCCGATTTTATACAGGTTGAGCCAATGCAGGGAAAGCCATCTCAATTTGTGACCATTATAAAGGTTCTATACAATCAGAAATTCTTGTATGTCGGCGTTATCTGTAAAGACCCTAAAGGTCGAAAGGCTATAATGGCGACGGATTTTGCCCGTGATTTTGATATATTGAAGCATGACCTTGTCGACCTGGCTTTCGATACATTTAATGATCAACGAAACGCCATCGTTTTTGCTACCAATGCTTACGGAGTACAACGTGACCTGCTCTCTTTCGATGATATTTATTACGATATAGATTGGAACGGCCTATGGTATGTTAGAACAACGAGAAGCGATAGTGGCTGGGTTGCGGAGATGGCTATTCCCTGGAAAACATTAAGATATCCAAGGAGCACCGACAGTACCCAAAGTTGGGGCTTTAATGCTTACCGCAACAGGCGGCAGTCAAATGAGATCAGCGCTTTCTCGCCCTATCCACGGATATTTACGGCTAGTCACATGAATTATGCGGGCGTGATCACGAACCTGCAGCCTCCTCCGCCATCAACTAACATCATCGTAGATCCTTACCTATTGGTATCAAATGACCGTTACACTAATTTCGGACTGGCTCAACCAAACCATTCATCCAGTTTGAAGTTTGGCGGCGATCTGAAATGGGCCATAAATCCCAATTCCGTTCTTGACCTAACAGCAAACACAGACTTTGCCCAGGCCGATGCTGACCAGCAAGTGAACAATACGACCCGGTTTAATGTCTTCTTTCCTGAAAAACGACAATTCTTTTTGGAGAACGCATCGTTGTTTGGCGTCCAGGTTACGGTAAATGGAGATGCGGCGGGAGGATCTATGCACTATCAACCTTTCAACAGCCGCAACATTGGACTTGACACAAGCGGTAATCCAATCCCTATTGTGGGCGGAGGAAGATTTGTTCACAGATCATCATCGTCAAATTACGGGGCAATTGCCATCCGTCAACAAGGTTATAACGGTGGGCCGCCGACAGATTTCTTTGTCGGGCGTTTTTCGCAGAATTTCGGTAGCCAAAGCAGGGTAGGGGGAATGGTTTCTATTAAAGAACAACCAGGCGCCGAGAATATTGAATCGACGGTCGATGGATTCTTCCGGATCGATGAATCTAATTCGATAAATTCAATTTTTACACAATCAACAACCACAAACACAGGAGCAAAGGGTTTCGCCGGTATCGTTCAATATTTTAATAATACAAATAACTATGAGATTTGGTGGACTGAATCGATAGTCACAAAAGGCTTTGATCCGCAGATGGGTTTTATTTCACGTACAGATGTGATCGCAACTACACCTGGCATGAATTACTTTTACAGGGGAAAACTTTTGCCTTTCAAAAGCTTTTTATTGTCGTACGATCCCGGTATCCTGCCAGAGGTCTATTTCACAAGCTCAACCGGAAAATTCGCGGAAGCTGACCTGCCCTTCTTCCCGTTATGGTTCAACTTCAAAGACGGCGGCTTCTTTGGTTATGCGATAGGATCGTACTGGCAACACCTTACATCGAACTTTTCTCCATTGAATGTAACCATTGCGCCTGGTGACTACCATTATTTTAATCAACAGGTAATTCTTCAGACGGATCCGTCAAAGATCATTAATGCGAATGTAATACTCACTACAGGCACCTATTTTAACGGCAAGCTCACTACCGGCGACTACAAAATTCAATTTTCACCAAGTCCTCATGTCTCGTTTTTAGGAGAATATAATCAGAATTACTTCACTAAAGTCGGCATCGGCAATACTACAAAGACGGTTAATTTGCTTATCCTTCAAAGCCGGCTGGCACTTAATCCCCGGCTACAATTTACCGGACTGTATCAAAAAAACACGCTGAATAACTCGGATGCATACAATTTGAGGGTGGCATGGGAATTTTCCCCGCTTAGCTATGTTTATTTTATTTATAACAGAGGGGTGAACAGTCAATTACCGGCACCACAGGCAGTTACGCAAGTAGAAGATCATATTATTTTCAAAGTCAGTTATTTTCAACAATTTTAATAAAATCAAAAAGAGAATACTAACCTTCACATTTTAAAACAATTGAGCACTTATGGCACAGACAACTTATCTTGAATCAAAAAATCATTACCCCATACTGGATGGGCTTCGCGGAGTGGCATCGGTTTTAGTAATTGTGTTCCACGTTTTGGAAACCTTTACCGGCGGTAATAAATTTGCACAAATCATCAATCACGGGTATCTCGCTGTCGACTTTTTTTTCCTGCTGTCAGGTTTTGTCGTAGCCTATGCTTATGATGACCGCTGGGGCAAAATGACGGCTTGGGATTTTTACAAGCGCAGGCTGGTGCGGCTTCAGCCTATGGTGATCATGGGCTCGATAATTGGCGCTGCTCTTTTTTACTTTCAAATAAGTCCTGCTTTCCCTTACATTGCCGGTACGCCATTTTGGGAGGTTTTAGTTATCATGCTGATTGGCGCAACACTGATACCTGTCCCAATTTCTATGGATATACGTGGTTGGCAGGAAATGCACCCATTGAATGGCCCCGCGTGGTCGCTTTTTTTTGAATACATCGCCAATATTCTTTATGCTGTTCTTGTACGCAGGTTCTCAAAGATCGTATTATCAGTTTTCGTAACTCTTGCAGCATTTATGCTGATTCAATATTTGGTAACCAGTAAAAATGGTGACCTTATTGGCGGTTGGTCACTGAACTCCGAACAACTGTACATCGGCTTTACAAGAGTGCTTTTCCCTTTCTTCGGCGGTGTACTGCTTTGCCGTATCGGAAAATTGATCCGGGTAAAAAACGCTTTCTGGTGGTCAAGTCTTCTTATCATTATCATGTTGAGTATACCCCGGATCGGCGATGAACATCATGTCTGGATGAATGGCATATATGAGTCGCTTTGCTTAATCATCGTATTTCCTTTAATTGTTTCTATTGGCGCCGGGGGCGAACTGCATAGTGCACGGTCAGAAAAGATTTGTAATTTTTTAGGGGAGATTTCCTATCCATTGTATATCACCCATTATCCGTTGATCTATCTTTTCACAGCCTGGGTAGTCAACAACAAGGTTCCTTTGGGTATAAATGGACTGCTAATGGGCCTTCTGGTCGTAATCACAAGTTTAGTTATTGCTTATTTATCACTTAGGTTTTATGACAAACCGGTTCGTGAATGGCTGAGAAAAAAAGTTTTGGTGAAAAAGATAAATTCCTAACTTAAGTTAAGCTAAAGCAAGAAAAAAGTCATTTGGCTAAGTAACAAATAGAGAAATATGCTGAAGGCGGAAAACTGTAATGCCCAGTATCCACCACAAAGCCTAACAGAAATGTTAGGCTTTTCTATTTAGTGTGAAGATGCCGGGCTTTTTTATTTTATCACATCGCAATATGCTGCCCCGGGCGGGGGTCGTCGGGCAAAATTTCCATTTCAGGGAATTCAATATAATCAGCGTACCATTGAATGGCGCCTACCACATCCAATGCATCTTCGGGCGTAATATTGATCGATTCAAAGGCGTACAATTTACTATTGGCGTAGCCATACAACTGGATTTCATTGCTGTCAGGATTAAATTGATCGTCGTTAAGGCAAATGACTCTGATCTTCAGGCTGGTGTCTCTTGAATGAATAATGTCCCGGCAGGCATTTCTTGGGTCTGTGGCTAATAAATATACATTGTAATCCATAAGCGTGTAACAACGTTTGATGTTGATAGTTTCCGGTTAATTCAGAATAGTATTTATCTGTTTAATAGTATTTACCTGGCTTTATCGGAAGAGAAGATGAAGCGTCTTTCCTTTTAAATTAAAATTTCTTCATACGAATCGTCAGCTTAATTTTAAGGGCTTTAGTCATACAACCCCGCTGCCAAAAAAAAGTTTCTTTATTGGAAAGATTTTAAAAAGCCAGGCGACAGAACCGCAGCGTATATCCTATTATAACAAGCAAAAGCCGCGGTCTTAGTTAAGATCGCGGCTTTTGCTTGTCTGAGACGCAGGTATCTAACGCTGGTTAGGCGGATTTTGCTTTTTCTGCTGCTCCTGTTGCTGCCGTTGCTGCTCCTGCTGCGCAGCCTTTTGCTGTGCCGCTTGTGCAGCCCGTTGCTGTGCCTGCTGTTGCTGTGCGGCCTGCTGAGCCTGGCGTTGCTGCGCCTGCTGCTGGGCAGCTTGTTGTTGCTGGCGTTGCTGCGCCTGCTGTTGCTGTGCAGCCTGCTGTTGTTGAGCGGCTTGCTGGGCCTGGCGTTGTTGTGCTTGCTGTTGCTGAGCGGCCTGCTGCGCCTGTCGCTGTTGAGCCTGCTGTTGTTGAGCGGCTTGCTGGGCCTGGCGTTGTTGTGCTTGCTGTTGCTGAGCGGCCTGCTGCGCCTGGCGTTGTTGTGCTTGCTGTTGCTGGGCGGCCTGCTGCGCCTGTTGTTGTTGGGCGGCTTGTTGTGACTGGCGTTGCTGCGCCTGTTGTTGTTGAACTGCTTGTTGTGACTGGCGTTGCTGCGCCTGTTGTTGTTGAGCTGCTTGCTGGGCCTGGCGTTGTTGTGCTTGCTGCTGTTGTGCGGCCTGCTGAGACTGGCGCTGCTGCGCCTGCTGCTGTTGGACGGCCTGCTGCGCCTGTCGCTGCTGCGCCTGCTGCTGTTGGACGGCCTGCTGCGACTGCCGTTGCTGCGCCTGCTGTTGTTGTGCAGCCTGCTGTGCCTGTCGCTGCTGCGCCTGCTGCTGTTGGACGGCCTGCTGAGACTGGCGTTGCTGAGCTTGCTGCTGCTGGGCGGCTTGCTGAGACTGGCGTTGCTGAGCTTGCTGCTGCTGGGCGGCTTGCTGTCCCTGGCGTTGCTGTCCTTGTTGGGCAGCCTGTTGTTGGCGTTGCTGCTGCGCCCGCTGGTCAACTTGCTGCTGGTGTTGCTGGGCCTGTTGAGTGGCTTGCTGTTGCTGACGTTGTTGTCCTTGCTGAACAGCCTGCTGTTGTATAGCCTGTTGCGGCTGGTTTCCCCGTTGCTGCCTTTGTGTCTGTACACCTGGCTGCTGATTTGGCTGCTGACCTTTCCGCTGCTGCAAAGCTTGTTGCTGACGTTGTTGCTGATCCCTGATCTGCTGCTGCATCGCCTGGTCGTTACCGGGCTGGGGCTGGCCGTTAGGCTGTGCGTTTCCCTGCCTGTTCCTAACCGGGTTTACCCGGACAACATTGGTATTAGGTGCAGGATTTTTAGCTACCATCGATAGCCTTGTTGCGTTGCTGTGATTTATCGAAGGCGCACCGCCGGCCCGTGTTGCTATAGCCTGGGTGGGGTGCTGCTGCTTGTAGGCTACCGCATTCACCACGCGCTCTGGATGGGCATTTGCCGTGTGCTGCACCGCCGGGCGGTAAATGTTTAATGTATTATTGGCAATTGTTGGATTACCGGGGCGACTGACATTATTTACACTGTATACCCTAACATTTTGGTGTGTTGCCTGCCTGATCTCCTGCGGGCGCGGCCCGGCAATATATGTTTGGTTATTATTAACATAGGTGTTATTAATAATGGTGGTATTGCGGATAATGGTAACCGACCGTGAAGGCGCTACATAATAATTGTATACCGTAGGGCTATTTATGTAACGCTGGGGGGCGCAAACCCAGTAGTTGTCGGGCTCGCGGTAGCCGCTGCCAAATGAAAGACTGATGCTGATGCCAGGCATTAACGGTGCCCAGCCGTAATACCCGCCGCCGTGACGCCACCTAACCCAGGCCGGCGCCCATTCGTTGCCGGGTATCCATTCCCAGCCATAATAATCATCATACCGCCACCGGCCGTAATGAAATGTAGCCCATCCCCATGGATAGCCCGATACCCATACGTTTCCGTAATCGGTGAGCACCCAGTGTCCGCGTGACGCGTATGGCCGGAAGCCTTCATCCACATCGGGTACCCAAACATCCCCGTATTCAGGGTCCTCAACCCATGTGCCATAGGGCGCCAGGTAATCATAAAATTCCTGGTTTGATATATACCGGCCCTCCTGGGCGCTGCTTTTGCCCGGAAGAGCGATCAGGATCAAAATTGCTAACGCACTGATCCCTAATATTTTTTTTAACGTTTTCATAATTGATAACTAAAGTAGCGATAATAAATAGTTCGACAGGCTAAGCTGTAAATAGTTTAGTATTTTATTCTGCCAGTGGTTTATAGATGAATTAGTTGGTTTTTAATTGTTTTTTTTTACGATTATTATACAACTGTTTTTAAATTAAATAGTTTTACAGCCTATTTAAATATATAGTATGAGCACCGTAAACATCCCCCGGCTTGACCTTGATCTTTACATCAACGGCGATGCCGCCCAGCGAAAAAAATTCTCGGACGATATTGGCAGGGCCTTTAATGAAACCGGCTTTGTAACCATAACCAACCACGGTTTAAACAAACAGCTGATCGGCAAGCTATATACCGATATTAAAGCAATGTTTGACCTGCCTGACAATGTTAAATCAAAATACGAGATACCCGAACTTGCGGGACAGCGCGGGTATACCGGCAAAGGAAAAGAAACAGCCAAAGGCTTTAAAGTGCCGGATTTGAAAGAATTTTGGCAAATAGGCCAAACAGTTACCGATGACGATGCCCTCAAAAACGAATACCCTGCCAACCTGGCGGTGAGTGAAGTTCCTTCGTTTAACGCGACAACCCTGGAGGTTTACAAGAAACTGGAATCGGCGGGGACCTATTTACTGAAGGCTATTGCCGTTTACCTGGGCTTGACGGAGAATTATTTTGATGATAAAGTGCATAACGGCAACTCTATTCTGCGTGCTCTGCATTATTTCCCGATCACCGACCCGGATGCTCTGCCTGCTGATGCCGTTCGCGCGGGTGCCCACGAAGATATAAACCTTATAACCCTGCTGATAGGAGCCAGCGCCGACGGGCTCGAGCTGCTTACGCGCGAAAACGAGTGGCTGCCGGTTAAAGCGCATGGCGAAGATCTTGTAGTAAACGTTGGCGACATGCTGCAGCGGCTGACCAATAACAAGCTCAAATCAACCACACATCGCGTTGTGAACCCGCCGCGCGAGCAGATGAAAAATTCCCGTTATTCGGTGCCATTTTTTCTTCATCCAAAATCAGACATGGACCTTACCTGCCTGCCCGAATGCGTGGACCAGGCCCATCCTAAAAAATATGACGATATTACAGCAGGTGAATACCTGGACGAACGGCTTAGGGAGATCGGTTTGAAGAAGTAAGTTGTGGTGATTAGAGAGTGGTGATCAGAGATTAGTCGGAAAGCCTGGAAGAAGCTGCAATTATGTTAAGTTATATAGAGATAATAGCCAGGAATGCCGATGGAAGATCGTATTAACCTATCTCTAATCTCCAAACGTTAATCTCACTTTAGCCTTAAAAATGTAAGTTTGCGCCCATGAAACAAAATTTGTTTGTTTATAATACTTTAACACACAAAAAAGAAAAATTCGAGCCGCTCAACCCGCCATTCGTGGGTATGTACGTATGCGGCCCTACCGTGTACAGCGATGTGCATATGGGCAACTGCCGCACTTACATTTCATTCGACCTGATCTTCAGGTACCTGCTTAAGCTGGGTTATAAAGTACGATACGTTCGCAACGTTACCGACGCAGGGCACCTGGAAGGTGATGCCGGAGACGAGGGCGAGGACAAAATCTCAAAAAAAGCCAAAATATCGAAGCTTGAGCCGATGGAGATCGTTCAAAAATATACGGTTGGGTTTCATGATATTATGCAAATATTCAATTTGCTTCCGCCCAGTATTGAGCCAACCGCGACCGGGCATATTATTGAGCAAATTGAGCTGGTACAGGAGATAATAGATAAAGGCTACGCATATGAAGTAAACGGCTCGGTGTATTTTGATGTTGAAAAGTACAACCAAACCCAGGACTACGGCATTTTAAACGGCAGGAACCTCGACGACCTGCTGAACAATACCCGCGCCCTTGGCGGCCAAAACGAAAAGCGCGGAAAGCTTGATTTCGCCCTGTGGATAAAAGCCAAGCCCGAACATTTAATGAAATGGCCATCGCCCTGGGGCGTAGGTTTTCCGGGCTGGCATTTGGAGTGCTCGGCTATGAGCAATAAATACCTGGGCGGCCAGTTTGATATTCATGGCGGCGGAATTGACCTGGTGCCAACACATCACACCAACGAGATAGCTCAAAATGTGGCTGCCTGCGGCAAAAACCCGGCAACCTACTGGATACATACCAATATGCTAACGGTAAACGGGCAAAAAATGTCAAAATCATTGGGCAACAGCTTTTTACCGCACGAGCTTTTTACCGGCGATCACTCTATTTTAAATAAGGCATACAGTCCGATGACGGCCCGCTTTTTTATGCTGCAGGCACATTACCGCAGTACGCTCGACTTTAGCAATGATGCGATGGAAGCATCGGAAAAAGGTTTTAAGCGCTTAATGAATGCTTTTGGTTTGGTCGACGGGTTGAAATCGTCGGCGGTATCCGGCATCCAAATGCAACCGCTGCTCGACAGGTGCTACGAGGCTATGAACGACGATTTTAACAGCCCGGTTTTAATCGCCGAGCTTTTTGAGGCATCGCGTATCATCAATTCTATTCACGACGGTAAATTAAAGATTGACGAACCGAACCTGGTACTATTAAAAGAGTTGATGAACAGCTTTATTACGGATGTTTTGGGTTTAAAAAACGAACAGGCAGCGAATGACGACCTGCCTAAAATATTAAACCTTATTGTAACGTTAAGAAACGAGGCCAAACAAAATCACGACTATGCCACATCCGACAAAATAAGGAACGGCTTGCAAGCAATAGGCTTCCAGTTAAACGACAGCAAAGAAGGCACTACCTGGAACAAAATTTAATTGCACAAATAGCGTTAATAAACCCGGAACTATATTCCCATCATAAATTATTGTATAATTAGCCCATATTTCGAAGCCACAATGAAAAGACTTATCCTTGCCGCGATTGTAGTACTCAGCTCAATCAAGATCCTATTCGCCCAATCAGCCCCGGCCGATGTAAACAGGGTGATAGACGCCGATAAAAATTTTAATAAGCTGGTTGAACGAAGAGGGATAAAGGGCGGTTTTTTGGCTGTGGCAGCGCCGGAAGGATTGGTTTTTAAACCCGACCCGATAAAAATAAGCGATTTTTATGGCAATATTGACAAACAGCCCGGAACTTTGAACATGCAGCCGAATTTTGCGCGCATAGCCGTTAACGGCGACCTTGCTTTTACTGCGGGAGCATACGTATATCAAAATGGCAATAACGATACCGATAAAGTTTTTGGCGACTACGTTTCAATTTGGGGTGCCGATGACGACAACAAATTTAAATTATTAATGAACCTTGGCATTCAGCATCCCGAAGCTGAACAGGAGTCGTTGACCGACTTTAAAAACCCCGATTCGGCAAAAAGGGTGACACCGAGTAAGGACCCCTTTAGCGGGAAACGAATTATCATGGCGACCGATAACGTATTTAATCACTCATTGTCCATTTCAACGCTCGCCGGCTATAAAGAGTTTTTTAGCCCCGAAGGCCGATATTATTTCCCCGGTTTTGAGCCGTTGACCGGACAGGACAAGGTTATGAAATTTATTGACAATGAAGGTATTATCATAACGGCACAAACCACAAACGCCGGCCGTGCAACCAGCAATGACCTTGCTTATACCTACGGCAAGGCACGTATCAAAAAAGGCACCATCGTAAGCAACTACAACTATGTGCGTATCTGGGAAATAGATGCAAGCCACAAATGGAATATTTTACTTGAGGTGTTTTCGGCAATAGAAAATGACTAACGTTGAGTCTGAAGCCTTTAGTCGGGAGTCATAAGTCACATTTTGTCCTGTCTTTAGTTACGCTAAGCAACTTTATATGTGAGTTTGTTCGCTATCAGATGGGATTTAATATCGAAAAAAGTGCGCATTCGCGTGCTTCGGTTAATGAAAGCACCCATCCCATAACCCGGGCAGTTTTGCCGGTGGTGAAGTCGGTTTTAACTTTGTTATCCAGCATGTGACGTATAGCATGTACGTCCGACATATCTGCTAATGCGCTGTCTGAAAAAAGCAGGTCAGCAAGTTTTTTTCTATTGTCCTCTTCACTATGCTGCCTGCGATAAGCTTTGCCGGTTTCCTTAATGGTATCTACATCGGCGCTATGCGAAAGAAAAAAGGGTTGTACCTCAAAGTCCATTTGCTGAGAGTCGTGACAATCCCCGGCCGGCGATGCTATTGTGACAGCAGTATATTCGGAAAGGTAATCGAAATCTCTCTTTTGCATTTTTATTTATTATTTAACCCTGTAAAATTACAGTTTCTTAAATGTTAAATGAAAAATAGATTTTTTTAGCTGGGGTTGTTTGAGCGACCTGCAGCTCAACTTATCCACACAATGGGTATTGCCAGCCGTAATTTAATGTTACTAAAGCGCAAATTGGTTACAACAAATTGCAACCGGGGCGAACGTTATGCCGTAAAACATTTCAAACCACTATAATAATGGCTGATTTACATAAAATTCAACGGTCAAGAGATATGCTGTCGGAAGTTTACAATTCATTATTAGATAGGGCAGCTGAGGATGAATCGTTGAGATCACATATTCACGTACTTAAACGCTCGATCAGGGTAATGGACCACAAGATAAAAAAATATAAAAGCAAACAGGCAGATACAAACGCCGGAAATAGCCTTTCGCAGGAAGACCGCTCCCTGGCAGCTTAGCCCGATCATTTGTATCCCTGATTTTTACAGCCAGGAAAACTTAATCTGTGCAGGATTTGTTAATGAGGCATGAAAGATATTGCCTGCAGATTTCCCGAAAACCCCATATTGTTACCAAAAGACATCGTACCCAGCAGGGAAGGCTTCCAGGTGATCTGTTTATTGAACCCGGGGGTTTTTACCTACCAGGATAAAACATGGCTGCTGGTACGGGTGGCTGAAAGCATTGCCCAAAAAGAAGGTGTTATATTTTTCCCCGCGCTGAATGCGACCGGTAATACCGAGATCATCGAAGTGCCATTGAATGACCCCGACCTGATCGCCACTGACGCACGGGTGATCAACTATAAGGGACTGGATTATTTAACAACCCTGTCGCATCTTCGTTTATTAAGCAGCGAGGATGGTATCCATTTCACCGAAAACGGCGATTACCCCGGTTTATTTGGCAGCGGCTACCTGGAAAGCTTTGGCATTGAAGATTGCCGCGTGTCGAAAATAGGTGATACCTATCACCTTACTTATACCGGCGTATCCAATAACGGTGTAGCGGTAGGGCTGCGAACAACGAAGAACTGGCAGCAGTTTGAGCACAAGGGATTGATACTTCCCCCGCACAATAAAGATTGTGCTATTTTTGAAGAGAAGATCAACGGCAAATATTATGCATTGCACCGGCCCAGCAGCGTTGACCTTGGCGGGAACTTTATGTGGCTTGCCGAATCGCCGGATGCCCTGCACTGGGGCAACCACCAATGCCTGATCAAAACCCGCCAGGGCTTTTGGGATAGTGCCAGGGTTGGCGCCGGGGCCGCGCCTATTAAAACTAAAAAAGGCTGGTTGGAGATATACCACGGTGCTGATATTAAACATCGTTATTGCCTCGGTGCGTTTTTAATGGATCTCAACGACCCCTCAAAAGTTATCGCGCGTTCGGTTGAGCCTATTATGGTGCCGACCGAAAGTTATGAACTGAGCGGCTTTTTCGGGTTTGTAGTATTTACTAACGGCCATGTTATAAACGGCGACCAGCTGACGATATATTACGGGGCAGCCGATGAATTTGTATGCGGCGCTCATTTTTCCATCCGGGAGATCCTGGCTAACATGGATGTTTAAAACGCACGGCATCCAAACAACCATTTTGAATTTTTATCCGTAAACCAATTACGTACCACGTAATTTGAGTTTGGCATGTTTACGTCGTTAAGAATTCCTGTTACATTTTTGGTGACCGGTGTTTGCTGGGCATTGTTCAGTAACCCGCTTATAACTTTTTTCGCAAGGCACCTGGCGCCCAGTGAGCAGGATTCATTTCGAGCCTTAAACGACCTCGCTTTCGTGCTGATCATTACTGTTGTTTTATACGTGAAAATTAAGAAGCAACAGTACCTGCTTACCCGGTCGGAAGAAGAATACCGGCAGCTTTTTGAATCAAACCCAAACCCGCTCTGGATCTATAATATCGGGACGCTGCGTTTTGTGAAGGTAAACAATGCCGCCCTCGAAAAATACGCTTACAAAGAGAAGAAGCTTTTAAAAATGACCATTGACCGGATACACCCGGCCGGCGCACACGAAAAAATAAACGATTATATTTTTGAGCACAAAAGCGGCTTGCGGCTTTCCGGCCTGTGCAAGCACCTCAAATCGACCGGCGAAACATTTGATGTATCCATTATTTCCTATCCCGTTTTATTCAAAAATCAACGTTGTAACCTGGTTATGGCAACCGATGTTACCGAACTCCTGGAGAAGGAAAGAAAACTGCAGGACGCGAATCAAAAAATTAAAAACAGCAACAGGGCGCTTTTAGAAATCGCATGGTCGCACTCGCACGAGTTGCGCAAACCACTGTGCTCTATCCTGGGCTTACTTCCGCTGCTGAAGGACGCGGCCGATGAACAGGAAAGGAATGAGTTTATCCAACTGATTGAGGTGTGCTCGGCTGAGCTTGACCAGGTACTGCGTGAAAACAGCGAAAAAGTGACTGAAATGGATATGCAGGAGGTTGGAGGATAATGCCTGCAAGCGGGAATCAGATAGTTAATATCGAACACCGAATATTGAATGTCGAATTTCGAAGTCTTTTTGTTTGGATTGGCCGCCCGGCCACTTATACCCCGGAAATAAAAAGGACCAATTTATTACCGAAACTTCACAATATGGACTCCTTAATTTCGTATCTGTGAATATATAAGTAATTTGGAAGGGCAATTGACGTTGTTAAGCACTTGAACACATATACTTTTCATATCAGCTTTTACGACCTGGCCTTCCTGGGGGCAATATTTATCGGGCTCAATATTGCCGGTTTTTTATGGTTTGCCCCTAAAATAAACCGCACTGCAAACCGATTTTTGGCCCTCGCAATGCTCACGGTTGTTTTGTGGATAGCCAGGTTATTGGGCATCGACATTGGACTGTCAGCGTACATTGCTAACTGGAGCCGGTTACCGCTGCAGTTTTCGCTGGCACTTGGGCCGTTCATCTATTTTTATGTGCTTAAAATAACCCGGCCGGAATATAAATTCCGAGGGAAGGATTTGCTGCATTTTAGCCCCTTGCTGCTGGAATTTGGTGCCCAGGCGCTGGCAATCTGCGACAGTGTAAAAACCGGGGTTGCTACCTATGAAACATCGGCTTTTAGGGAGCTTAATCCCGCGTTACAATTCCTGGCGTTTATTTCGGTCGCATTTTACGTTTACCTGTCTCACCGGCTGATCACGCGCTATTACCGACGAATAAAATTTAACGGCGGCGACCGTTACCGCCAGGAATTGCGGTGGCTGCATCGCTTACTGATAGGTTTCGGCCTGTTATGGTTATTGTGGATACCTTTAACCGCAGTTGATTATTTTTATTACCATTTTCAATTAAGTATCCATGCTTATTATCTGTTATACCTGCTTTTAGCTGTGTCAGCCGTTTGGATGGCAGCTTCTGCCTTTTTAAGGCCGGAAGCTGGTGCGGTAGTTGCCCCGGCGCCGTTTTTAAAGCCGCCGCTCCCTGCGGAAATGAAACAACGGGGCACCTGGCTAAAGAAGGCCGTGCAGGCCGGCCGGTATTACCAGGACCCGGAACTAAGCCTAAACGCGCTGGCTGAAAAGCTGGAAATGGGCCCTCATGAATTATCCCGGATCATCAATACGGTACTCAAAAAAAGTTTCAATGATTTCATCAATGAATATCGCGTGGCGGATGTAGCCCGCAAAATGCAGGACCCGGCTTATGACCATATTACCCTGCTGGGCATCGCATTTGAGTCGGGGTTCAACTCCCAAAGCACATTTAACCGTATTTTCAGGCAGGTGACCGGGAAAAGCCCGCTTGAATATAAAAATAACTTTAAAAAAGAACAGCCATCTTATAAGTTGGGCAGTCACGCCCGGTCTTTGCAGTTAATTTCACACCATGAAACCACTCCAAAGTGGTTTCTGAAGAAATTAACCCGCAATTATATGTTTAAAAATTATTTCAAAATAGCACGGCGAAACCTGGTGCGCAATAAAAGCTATACCGCTATTAATATTGCCGGCCTGGCTGTGGGTATTGCCGTTTGTATGGTGATCTTTATCATTATACAATTTCAAACCAGCTTCGATAGTTTTCACGCAAAGAAAGATCGCATCTATCGTGTGCTAACCGAATATCACCATGCAGAAACAGGAAGCGTTTCCTATGGGAAAGACATCCCTTTTCCAATGCCTTTAGGATTGAAAACGGGTTTTCCCCAAATAGAACAGGTAGCCCCGGTTTTTGCAAGTCATGATGATGAGGTGCTGTTACCTGATAATAATGGACTTACCGCAAAAGAGTTTAAGGAGCAGCGGGGTGTGTTTTTTACAGGGCCTTCATTCTTTAAAATATTTGATTTCCCTTTGCTCGCAGGTACGTATGCCTCATTAAAAGATCCGAACAATGTATTGCTTACAAAAGAGATCGCAGAAAAATATTTCGGCGACTGGAGAACAGCGATAGGCAAAACCATTAAACTGCAAGCAGGCGGCTATGTATTCGAGCACGGTACTGACGTATTGAAAGTTTCGGGCATTCTCGCTACCATACCGGCAAATACCGACTTTCAGCTAAAACTTGTTGTGGCCTTTGGAACAGGTTTTACCGGAGATTACCTGGCAAAATCTACCGATTGGGCTAATGCGGTACCTGATTTTGGTTGCTACATTTTGTTGCCTCCCAATACTTCTGTTGGAAATTTTAACCAGCAATTAAGAGCGTATTCACGGAAGACAGAATCTCCCGACAATAAGGATAGTCATATTATACAACCATTAAGTGCGGTGCATTATGACGCGGAAGCAGGCAATTACAGCAACAAAACAGTCAGTCATCAACTGCTCAACGTATTGTGGCTTATCGCGGCATTCATCCTGTCAATTGCCTGCGTAAACTTTATCAACCTCGCCACCGCACAAGCGGTTAACCGCGCAAAAGAGGTTGGCGTAAGAAAAGTTTTGGGGAGTAATAAATCTCAATTGCAAACCCAGTTCATAGTTGAAACATTTTTGATCGTTACAAGCGCTGTAATGCTTGCCGCCGTTATTACAATTCTTTCATTGCCTTATGTAAATCAACTTTTAGAACTTTCGCTTTCATTCAACATACTCAACAATCCTACGATTATTTTATTTCTTTTAACTGTAACCATTATCGTGACCGCACTCGCCGGTTTTTATCCTGCGGTCGTTTTATCACGTTTCAATCCTGTTAATGCCTTGCAGCGTAAACTCACATCAGGTACTGCAAAAGGAATTTCATTACGAAGAGGATTGGTGGTGTTTCAATTCATCATTGCACAAGCGCTCATCATCGGGACACTCATCATTGTAAAGCAAATGGATTATTTTATGGATCAACCCTTAGGCTTTGATAAGGACGCAATTGTAAATGTTCCGTTCCGTGTAGATAGCCTTCGCATCGCCAGGCTTGATTATTTAAAGAACCAGTTATTATCGGTAAACGGCGTGCAGGCAGTAAGCTACAGCTCAAATACGCCGGTTGAAGACGCTAATGATAATTGGAGCGCTGTAAGGTTTAACCACGCAATAAAGGAAACAGATTTTAAAGCTATAACCAAATTCGCCGACGATGGCTATGTGCCCGCTTATAAATTAACACTGATAGCCGGAAGAAATTTGCAGCCTTCTAAAATGACAAGAGAATTTTTAGTGAATGAGTCGCTGATGAAAAGTTTGGGAATAAAAAACCCTGATGAAATATTGAATAAAGAAATAAGTATATGGAGCGGCCAGATAAAATGCCCGGTTGTTGGTGTATTGAAAGATTTTAATGACAGGTCTTTTCGGAATGATCTTGCGCCATTGGTTATTACGACAGACGTCGCGATGTACAACCAGGCCGGGATAAAGCTTGCAACCAAAAATATTTCTTCTACCATGCAATCTGTTAAACAAATATTTGAGAAAACATATCCCGATTTTGTTTATGAATACAAGTTTCTTGATGATAAAATTGCAAGTTTTTACAAACAGGAAAACCAGTTATCGGCTTTATATAAAATTTTTGCGGCGATCGCGATATTCCTTAGCTGCCTTGGGCTCTATGGTTTAGCCTCATTCATGGCAGTACAGCGGATAAAAGAAGTTGGCATTCGTAAAGTACTTGGCGCCACTGCAGGCAGTATTGTTTATTTGTTTTCAAAAGAATTTATCATACTCATTGCAATTGCGTTTGCCATTGCTACACCCATTGCCTGGTATTACATGCACCAATGGCTGCAAGCCTACGCTTATCGCATCAGCATCAGTTGGTGGTTACTTGCTGCAGCTGGACTTGCTGCAATAATTATTGCACTTGCAACGATAAGTTTCCAGGCAATAAAAGCAGCAATGGCAAACCCGGTGAAGAGCTTGAGGAGCGAGTAAGCAATTAGGAGTTGAGATGCGTTGATTATTTATTTTACCCTGATAAACACATCCGAATACTCCCAGCGCAAGCCAAAACCATCATTGGTTATATAATATTCCAGCCGCTCCCGGAGGTCGTTTAGTGTTTTTACCTTAACGTCAAAGCTGATAACTGTTTTGGTCGGATCCATATTGGTGGCGCCTCCTGGTTTATCGCCCCATTGACCGGTTTCGGAGTTGAAAAATATCGTCCATTTCTTTTTGCCGGGGGTGGCAAAAAAGCTGTATTTACCCGCAGGGAGTTTTTTGCCCTCAACTAGGATATCCTTATCTGTTTGAAATATGGTAGCTTCATTGGCGCCCGCCCGCCACACGGTATCATAGGGCAATTTGCCGCCAAAAATTTTTCTGCCCTTTACGGATGGACTGCTGTAGTTGATAGCGATGTTGGCGTCGCTGATTTTACCCAGGACCATTGCCGGCGGACTTGGCCTTTTTGCTTTGGCCGTATCCTGCGCCCGTAACGTAGCTGATAGCGTAAAACAAACAACTATCATTGCAAATACTTTTGCAGACCAGGCTTTTTTGGAAAGTTTTTTTAGGTTTTTCATACACAAATGTAATTAATTGGAATAGGATCGAGACGGTATTTTTGTTTCGTTACTTTAAGCGGGCACTTGACCCTACCTCCATGCCGGGGCCAACGCAGGCACCAAAAATGTAATTCATAAAGAGCTCTTTGCAGCAGGGATGCTGATCATTTAATCCGTCCGTACCTTCGCAAAAGCTCGATCACCTTTTTATGCGGCAGGGCGTAGGCTTTGTTGCCATTGATGCCTTCCATATCATCCGCTGCCACCATCGCATTGATAATAGCCTCCTCAACGGCCTGTACAGTACCTTCAAACAGCGGGTTGATCTGGTCGTTGGGGAACTGGCTTACCGTCGATATGGCCTGCCTGTTAAACGCGCTGGGGTTTGCCGTTGAAAACGCAATGAATATATCGCCGGAGCCGTTTTCACCGCGGCCGCCCACTTTGCCTACGCCAAGCGCGATCCTTGCCGCGATGCGCTTTAACTGGTGCGGCAGGAGCGGGGCGTCGGTTGCCAGTACGACGATGATAGAGCCATCGCCCTCCTGCACATGGCTTTGGGCGAGCTTGTGTATCTCGGAATTGAGCGTGTCCTTTAATTCTACACCTACGGGAACGCCCGCAATGGCCAGGTTTTTTTTCCGGCCGAAGTTGGATTGCACCAATACGCCAATGGTGTAAGTGGAATCTTTAAATTTTATAATTCTTGATGAGGTTCCGGTACCGCCCTTGAAGCCAAGGCACATCATGCCGGTGCCACCACCCACGTTTCCCTCCTGTACCGGCCCGGACCTGGCCGTATTGAGTGCTTCGTAAGCGTTGCTTTCCTTTACATGGAAGCCGTAAATGTCGTTCATCACGCCATCCCAGGTTTCGGCTACCACAGGATAGGTATACCAGCCTTCCTCTTTTATCCAGTTTTTTTCAACAAACCACTTAAGCATGGCATCGCGGCAAACGCCAACGCTGTTTGTATTGGTGATCATGATCGGTGTTTCGAGAAAGCCTGATTCGGTGATCCAGGTGGTGCCCGTCATTTCGCCGTTCCCGTTAAGGGTATACCAATTGGCGTAAACCGGTACGCTTGACCGGCCGCGCGGAAATATGGCGGTGACGCCCGTCCGCGCCGGCCCCTTGCCGATAATATTTTTGCCGCTGCCTGAAATAATGGTGCTGAAGCCAACCTCGACGCCCTTTACGTCGGTAATGGCGTTATATTTTCCCGGGTTGCCTTCAAACGGAATACCGATGTCGCGTGCGCGGGGCTTTTGCGCACAAACCATCGACTGAAAGCCAAATAAAATGACTGCAACGAGGTGGGTTTTCATCATATATCGCCTGGTTGATACTAATTGTATTCTATAAATACGCCAGTGCTTCCTTCGGGATGAACTGGCTCACATCGCCATTATAGCGCATAATTTCGCGCACGATGGTTGAGCTGATGGACGAATAACCCGGCTTGCTCACGATAAAAATACTTTCAATTTCGGGGATAAGTGAATGGTTCATCTGCGCGATGGCCTTTTCATATTCAAAATCCGATACGGTGCGGATGCCGCGAATCATATAGCTTGCGCCGATGCTTTTGCAAAAGTCGACGGTTAGCCCTTCATAAGCCACGATATGGATACGGGGGTCGGTTTCAAAAACGGCACGCAGCATTTGCTCGCGTTTTTCAACGCTAAGTAAACCTGCTTTACTGCTGTTTGCCCCGATACCGATATAAACCTTATCGAACAAATCAACCGACCGTTTTACAATATCGACATGGGCTTTGGTTACAGGATCAAACGAGCCGGGAAAAAGTGCTATTCTCATAACAAGCGTGATAAGCGTATGGCATCAAATTTATAAATGATTATTGATAATAAGCTATTTACTTAATGGCAGCCAGCGTAGCCGTAACCTTTCCGCATTCCGGCATTTTTTTGCCATAATATGGATTTTTTATCGTCTCGGCCTCACTTAGCCAGTACGCCTTTTTCATCGGGCAATATTGTTCGTAAACGGTGGCGGCATTCATTTTCAGTCCTTTTAAAACCTCAAAAAGGTTTTTTGACAGGCTGGCAAAATGCTCGCGCTGGTGGAAGAGAACAGTTACCTCGCTGATATGACGGCTGTCGTATTTTAATTTCTCGAGGTAATTATTCAATAGTTTTTGCCGGCCGGGATCAAGGCCTTTGCCGGGGTCGGATGATAGCGTGTTAAACAGTTCTTTTGCGTTGCGCGCCGCCGCCGCCGCATCGTCTGCGGCAAGCGAATTCTTAACGGCTAAGTAACCGGCAGTAATTTTATTAATGGAATTTGAGGAAGCCGGCTTTTGGGCGTGAGCGACCGTCATTAAACAGGCAAGGACTAAAGCGAGGTAACATTTCTTCAACATGTGCATATCAATTGTTGAGTAAAGCTAAGAAAATATTTGTTGGGTTTTGTTTATGGCGTGTTCGCCCCTGTTCGGCACCAGCAAAAGCGAACGCAACAGCGGGCAGGGTCAAGTCATTTTAAAAAATGAAAACGATGAGTGCCCGTATTTCCGCTGCTCCGTAAACGCGGAATGGTTGCTTAAATTTTGCAGTGACTGGTGCTCAACGATCAGCAATCCACCGGGAGTCAGCAGGTTTTTATCGAAAACGATTTTAGGGATCTCGGGTATACGGTTCAGGTCGTAAGGTGGGTCGGCAAAAATGAGGTCGAATTGGTCGGTTTCAAGCTGCAGGTATTTGAATACATCGTCTTTAAATACCTGTATCTGCTCCAGCTTATGCTGACGGGCGGTGTCTTTTAAATAATGTACACACTGAATGCTGCGATCGACCGAAACCACTTTTTCGGCGCCGCGCGAGGCGAACTCGAGGGAAATATTGCCGGTGCCGCTAAACAGGTCAAGCACGGTAAGGCCTTCAAAATCAACCTGGTTGAGCAGGATATTGAACAGGGCCTCTTTGGCCATATCGGTGGTGGGGCGCACGGGCAGGTTTTTCGGCGGGTTAAGCCGCAATCCTTTTAAACTTCCTCCGATGATCCGCATAACGAAAGTGCAACGAGCGAAAGGATCTTATGTGCCGCCACCTGGCCGGGTAGTTCTACGACATTGATGGCATTCAATTCAACATTCGGATAAAAATCGTTTAACCGGCTCATATTTGCATCGCCGGGAGATATTTTGCCGTTCAGGACAAGCGTCACATCCTGCGCTTTTAATTTTAACTCATCGCATACCAATGCGGTAAAATATACCAGTTCATCGGCATTCTTAAATTCGAAAATATTTAAGAACCGAAGTTTGCCTGCTTTGAAATACAGGATCTGAACGGTTTCGTCGCCTAATTCCAGGAATAATCTTTCATCGCCGGGATTACTGGCCGCAATAGCTTTGATGGTGCCTTTCCCGGCATAAGCGGTATTTTGCAGGCCGAACCGATCGGACACAGCAACGATAGAAGAGGCCGCTTTATAGATGATCTTATTATCGTTATCCAACTGTTGAACCAATACTTTTTCATTATCGCCAAGGTCAAGGAACCGGGCATAGTAGGCGGCCTGGTCGTCGTTGTATAAGCTACCCGGTACAAGTGTCAATGCCGCCGCCGGAAGGCCGGCAACCACCTTTTTATAATTCGCGGCCAGTAAGCTTTTGAGGTGCCGGGGATTGGTGAGCTCGTCAACCGGGGTGTTTTGAACGTATACAAGCAAACGGCTTTCGTCGACTATGGCGTAGTCAAATGCCGTTTCCTGAGCTTGTATTAGCAGGGAGTAACCTTGCGCTTCGTTCAGGTTAAAATTACTATCGTGATAATTGTTATGGTTGTTGTCCTCGCTCATGCAGTATGGCAAAAGTAATATATTTTGATAGAAATATCTATGCACATACATAGCGATGGGTTTCAAACCCATCGCTATGAAATAATAAGTTAACCAGCCAATAAATTACATTTGTAAAGTGTCAGCAGATCATATTCAAAAAGCATTCCCGCACGAGGCAACGCCGCAGCAGCTTGAACTGTTTGATAAATTGCATTCGTTTTTGATCAGCGACGATGGGGATGAATGTTTTATTTTAAAAGGATACGCCGGTACAGGTAAAACCACAGTGCTGGGGGCATTGGTGAAAGCGCTGCGCAGCTATAACTTTAAGTCGGTTTTGCTTGCGCCGACGGGAAGGGCGGCCAAAGTGATCACTTCGTATTCGGGTCGCAAGGCATTTACCATTCACAAAAAAATATACCGGAAGAAGTCGGCCCTGAACGTGGATGAAGGTTTCCTTTTGGGCGACAACCTGAATGATAATACGCTGTTTATTGTTGACGAGGCGTCGATGATCTCGGACGAGATCGGCATCAATCATCGTGCATCCTTGCTGTACGACCTTGTCAATTATGTATATAATACAAAGAACTGCAAACTGATGCTGGTTGGCGATACCGCCCAGCTGCCGCCGGTAGGGTCGGAAGATAGCCCGGCGCTCGACGCGGCGCTCATGAAGAAGAAATTCGGCCTTGATATTTTTAGTTTTGAACTAACGGATGTGCTGCGCCAGCAAAAGGATTCGGGGATATTGTTCAACGTTACCCGTGTGCGGGATATTATCCGGAAAGGGAAGAGCAAGATGCCGCAGATCGTTACCAAGGGATATAAGGATATTTTCCGTATGGGCGGCGATATGCTGGAAGAAGGGTTAAATTACAGCTACAACAAATACGGAACGGATAACACGCTGATCGTTTGCCGGTCAAATAAAAATGCCAACGCGTATAACAAGCAGATACGCGGCAGGATATTGCTGCGCGAGGAAGAACTTACCGGCGGCGACCAGCTGATGGTGGTGAAAAACAATTATTTCTGGCTGCAGGACCAGGAAGAAGGCAGTACTGGTTTTATTGCCAATGGCGATATTGCCCGGGTTAAAAAAGTGCGCCGCATCGAGGATATGTATGGTTTTCGCTTCGCGGACGTGCAGCTGGAATTTATCGATTATGCCGAGGACCCGGTACTGGATTGTAAGATTTTACTTGATACGCTTTACGCGGAAGCATCAGCGCTGCCCAATGAAGACCAGAAAAGGTTTTACCTGGAAGTGATGAAGGACTATGACCACATTCCGAATAAACGCGCGAAATGGAATGAGCTAAAACTGAACCCCTATTACAATGCTCTGCAGGTAAAATTTGCATGGGCCATTACCTGCCACAAAGCGCAGGGCGGGCAGTGGGATGCCGTTTTCGTTGACCAGGGTTACCTGACGGAAGAAATGGTAAATACCGACTTTTTACGCTGGTTTTATACGGCCTGCACCCGCGCCACCACCGAACTTTTTTTGGTTAATTTTAACGAGAAGTTTTTTGTGGCTAATGAGTCATAGTCGTAGGTTCATTGTTCATAGCCGGTATACCTAAACCTATTTTTGTTTAGATTGTTATAAAGTAATAGCTGCAATCGCTAATGAAATCAAAGCTGTTCATTTACATATCTCTGGTCGTAGATATTTCTATCGCGATCTCCAAATTCACTGCAGCGGCGTTTACCGGCAGCTCATCTATGGTATCCGAAGGCATTCACTCAATTATCGATGCCATCAGCCAGCTGCTTTTGATCTGGGGTATCGTAGCGAGCAAGAAAAAGCCAGACTCCACCCGGCCGTTTGGCTATGGGAAGGAATTGTATTTCTGGTCGTTTATCGTGTCGCTGGTTATCTTTATCCTGGGAGGATGCATCTCTTTCTACGAAGGGCTGCAGCGGTTAACGGAACCTGCGTTTACGGGCAGCCTCGCATGGACCTATGCGACACTTGTGGTAGCGTTTCTTTTCACAATTGTGTCGTTAACAAGCGCATTAAACGCATTTAACAAACAGCGTGGCGACAAACCATTCTGGAAGGCGGTTACTGAAAGTAAAGACCCGTCAACGTTTATCGTATTGCTTGGCGATGTGGGCGACCTGCTTGGCCTTATCGTTGCTTTTTTGGGCGTTTATCTTGGGCGGTTATTGCACAACCAGTATTATGATGGCGTTGCTTCGATGGTTATAGGCGTAATTATGGTGGTGATATCCGGGTTGCTTGTAAGCGAAAGTAAAAGTTTGCTGATGGGCGAAACTACAAGCCGGAAAACACTTCGGAAAGTGATGGCGTTGGCAAGGGCCGACGAGGCCGTAATACGCGTAAAAAAGCACTTCTCCATGTATTTGGGGCCCGAAGAGGTGATCCTGCAGCTAAATACAGTATTCAAGGACAACCTGACAACGCAGCAGATAACTGACGCCATTGAACGGCTTACCAAAACCATTCAAAAGGAGTTCCCGCGCATAAAGCAGATATTTATTGAGCCGGTTAAGTGATTAAGTCCACAGTCGACAGCAATTGAAGCTATAGACCATGGACTATGATCTATCGACTAAAATGTTACTTCTCCAGCGCAAAACCCCAGTCTTTTCCTTTGTCAACCGCCGGCACACCCTTATCCATCCAAACCGGCATGGGTGCGCCTTTTAAAAAATGGTCGAAAAACTGCTGTTCGCGGATAGATATATCCTTACGGTTCTGGCGCAAAACCAGGTTATGCGCCTCGCCGTTGTACTCAAGCAGCCAAACCGGTTTGCCCAGCCTGCGCAGGGCGGTGAACATCTCGATGCCCTGGTACCAGGGCACGGCGCCGTCAGCGTCGTTCGACATGATCATCACCGGCGTTTTTACTTTCGGCAGCTGGAAAAGGGGAGAGTTTTCGATATAGAGGTCTGGCCTGTCCCATAAGGTGGCGCCGATGCGGCTCTGCGTTTTTTCGTATTGAAATTGCCTGTTTACACCTGTTTCCCAGCGTATTCCACCGTATGCCGACGTCATATTGGCTACGGGTGCGCCGGCCCAGGCCGCTGCATACATATTTGTTTGAGTAATAAGGTAGGCCACCTGGTAACCGCCCCAGCTCTGGCCCTGTATGCCCATGTGCGCGCCGTCAACCCAGGAGTTTTTCTTTAAATACTCCATGCCCGAATTCACAAACTCAACTGCCGATGCGCCCGGATGGCCCGTTTCGTAACTGATATCCGGTGCAAAAACAATATAGCCGTTACTCACAAAAAACGAGATAGGCAAGCGCGATGGGGTAGGTGCCGGCGGGATATAGCTGTATAACCCCTCCGACAGCTTTTCATAAAAATAAGCGATCACCGGGTATTTTTTTGCCGGGTCAAAATCCTCCGGTTTGTACAGGATGCCTTTGGCATGATAGCCTTTTGGTGTGGTCCATTCAACCAGTTCCGCAGTGCCCCAGTTATATGACGCCTGCTGCGGGTTTGTGGCACTGAGCTTTGTCTCCCTCTTTAAATCAGAAGAAATATAAAGATCGGGCGATTGCTGGTAGCTGAACTTGGTATAAATAAAGTCGAGCGCATTTTTTGCTTTTTGCAAAATACCGTAGCCCATCGGTGCAATTACGACTTTTTCGGGTGCTTTTGGGCTGCCCAATTCTTTTTTATAATAGCCCCATTGCTTGTTCTCATCGTTTTGCGCGACAAGCCAAAGCAGCTTTTTTGACGGGATAAACTTTTCTTCCGGGTCGGTTATTTCATAACGGAAAATGATATTCTCTTTACGGCCTATGCCGACTGTTAAGTTGACGGCGCTACCTGTGGCAGGGTCGATGCTCCAGATATCGTAGCGGTCGTAGACCAATACGTTTTTATCATTCTGTTCCCAACCCGAAATGCCGTAGGGCGACGGGTCGTCAGGTACATCATTATCCTCGGCGCCCATTTTTACGCCTGTTGATGCGGTTAGATTCACTTTTTTTCCGGTTGCAACCGAATAGCTGTGCCAGTTCTGGTCCTTCGCGTCGAACCAAACCACATAGTTGCCGCCCGGCGAAATGCTGTAACGGGCCTTCATCCGGTTGTTGATGCGTGTACGGGCGCCGGTATGCGTATTGACCAGGTACGCCTCCTCGTTTGAGCCGCCTTCCCATTGAGATTGTACACGGGCCCCGGTATCGGTTACCCCCAAAACAAAGTTCGCCTCCGGGTTTTCAGGCACTGAAATATCCCTGATACCCATATCGCCCAGCTGCACAGGTTTCTTATCGGCAGATGCCGGCCGAACAACTGCAAGATAGCTGCGGCGCAGCTCGCGTTGCAGGTTTTTCAATTGCTGCGGCTGCAGGTAATCGTCCTTATAGTTCCAGATATCCAGCTTAGCTACCTCAAAATCAACGATAGTGGTGTCGGCGGGTTTCGGGATGGGTGCTGTTCCGAAAAACAGGCTGTTCCCGTTCTTGCTGAAATACACGCGCCCATCGCCGCTCACGGCCCATTTATCCGGCACGCCGGGCATATTTGCCCCGGCAATAATTTCCGCGGTGTCCTTTAACGTATTGTAATAATATAGCTTAAATGGTTTTACCTGTGCCTTTTCCGGGTTTTTCTCGGCGGTAAACGCAAGCTGTTTACCGTCATCGTCAAAAGCCAGGTTTTTATAATTTCCGCGGCCTGAGCTTACCTGTTTCAGTGTGTCTCTTTCAATATCATACACAAAAAGCCCGGGCTTAAACGTTTTCGACCTGCGCGGCGGCGTAACCGCGAATGCGAGCATTTTGCCATTTTTCGATAGCTGGTATTCGGTGACATACTCAAACGACCTTGATTTGCCGGTTAGCAATTGCCTTACAGTGAGTTCGGCGCCATCGCGGGTGGGAGGTGCGATGGTTGTTGCCACTGCTTTTTTCGAAGTATCAGCCGCGGCCGGTTTTTTTATCGTGTCAGATGGCGACAGGAACGCAACTACCGGCGCTTTGTCGGCTAATTTAAACGAGCGCACGTAAGGGAACTTTTCAAGGTTATAGTTACCGAGCGTTACAATGGCTAAGGTATCTTTTGGGAACTCGCTCTGCTTTTTCTTTTTGATCTTCGCCTGGCGGATATCCTTAAAAAAAGGTTTTA
>Ga0207072_1049_pt1 | contig 34675 bp, 31 predicted proteins | sample Alteio_BWMinHeat_68_FD_153570 | JGI IMG/M metagenome (GOLD analysis project Ga0207072, IMG submission 153570) | Enriched cells from forest soil in Barre Woods Harvard Forest LTER site, Petersham, Massachusetts, United States -... | ecosystem: Environmental > Terrestrial > Soil > Temperate forest >... | reverse complement strand
CGATGCGTTTGCGAAGCTCTTTTTCAAAACCGCGATCGACGGGCTGGTAAAATTCTTGATGTGCTAAGCCGTCGGGAAAGTATTCTTGTCCTGAAAAGGCGTCCGGCTGGTCATGATCGTAAAGGTATCCTTTTCCATATCCTACTTCTTTCATCAGTTTGGTTGGCGCGTTTAGGATAATAGCGGGAGGCTGTAGATGACCTGTCTCGCGGGCAGTTTGGCGGGCTTCTCCATATGCGGTATAGATCGCGTTGCTTTTAGGTGCCAGTGCTAAGTAGACAACCACTTCAGCCAGGGCGAGTTCTCCTTCAGGTGATCCCATGACATTGTAGGCTTCTCTAGCTGCTACAGCGAGCTGTAGGGCGAGTGGGTCTGCCAAGCCAATATCCTCAGTGGCCATGCGAATGAGTCTTCTTGCAAGAAAGAGAGGCTCTTCACCACCTTCTAGCATACGTGCAAACCAGTAGAGAGCAGCATCCGGATCAGATCCTCGTACGGCTTTATGGAGTGCCGAAATGGTATTGTAGTGACCTTCGCCTTGACGGTCAAAGAGGGCTGCACGCCGTTGCAAAAGTGTCTTTAAAGATTCGCTATCGACCTCTTCTCCTTCGGAAAAGGCTCCTTGTAGATTTTCGATTAAATTCAGCAAATAACGTCCATCTCCATGTGATAAAGAGATAAGGTATTGACGTGCTTCTTCGTTAAGAGGTAGGGGCTGAAACATCTTTTCATAGCGCGCCAGTATGGTTTCCAAAGCAGAATAATCTAAAGGTTTTAAGACAAGTACCCGAAGCCTGGACAAGAGAGCGTCATTGAGCGAAAAGGAGGGATTTTCTGTGGTTGCGCCAACAAGGACAAAGGTTCCATTTTCCAAAAATGGGAGTAGGACATCCTGTTGAGCTTTGTTATAGCGGTGGATTTCGTCAATGAGAACGACGGTAAGTCTATGCAGCAAAGGATTATTTTGAATTTCATGAATGATTTTTTTGAGGTCTCCCGTTCCACTATTGACCGCACTTAACGAAAAGAAACTGGCTTTGAAAGCTTGCGCATACAGGCGCGCTATGGTGGTTTTTCCACTGCCCGGCGGTCCCCATAATAGCAGGGATAGTGGCGTTTGTCGCGCTATGGCCGAAGCGATCATTCCCCCTGGCGCTAATAGATGCTCTTGTCCTACCACATCAGAAAGATCGTGTGGACGCATTTTTTCGGCTAGAGGAATGTACATGGTTATCCTTTAAGGATTCCTAGATACTGGTCGAGCTGTTTTTTGTCTCCGGTCCAAAGGATATTGAGCGCGACTCCATAGGTAAAGGCAGCGAGTAGTACTGTTGCTGGTAAGACTAGAAAAGCGATAAAGAGGACAAAACAGCCTTGCGCAAAGTTGTGAGTGATAAGTTCTGCCAAGGTTTTATACAGATTTTGCACCGTATCGGGAATGATCCATTGGGCTACAAATCCAGCGACAGTAAGGGGGTAGGCAATCTTAGAACAAAACGAGGCGGAGAGGCTGATCAAAGAGAGACTTGTAGCAACTTTTGCGACTCTCCCCAGCTGGTTGCTTGCTTGATTGATAAACCGCATGGTTGCTTGAGCAGCAGAAGAGGCTAAGCGTTTAGTCTCTTCGGTCCATTTAAAAGATAGAAATGACTCATGAATCATTGAAAATCCTCTTAATTAGCTAAAACCACGGCAGTATTGAGAGCAATACCAAAAACAACACAGGCGAGATATGGTAAGAGAAGATACCCTGAAATAGGACAAGAGCGCCAGAAAAAATACATTGTCATTGCAACAAAAATGAGTACGAAAAGAATATCAATAAGTCCAAGCTGGATTGACTGTCGATAAAAAAATAAGATCGGCCAAAGGGTAATTAGGATGAGTTGTATTAGAAAGCTACCAAATGCAAAGGGAGCTCGCGCTAACTTACCAACGACACGCCACATAAACCAACCTGAAAGTGCCATCAATGCATAGAGAAAAGTCCAAATAGGATCAAATAGCGCGAGAGCTGGCATCCAATCAGGCTTCTTTAGATCTAGATAGCCAGTGTAAACACTTTGCACGGTATAGTACGAAGCTAAAGCTTGGCACGAAAAGCAGAGCGTCAAAAATCCGGCTAGTACCCACCACTCTTTTGGCATTCTTTTCTCCTTTGCACAAATAATAAAGAACTTGGCAAAAAAATGCATCTATTATATAAGAATGCCATTCTACACGTAATTAAATAGTGACGCGATACTAATAATGAGTTACGGAACACAGCTCGATTTCTTCGAGCCATTACTCGATATCAACGAGTTCAAATCAATCCTGAAAAGTTGTGCAGAGCAGCTTGCAGAAATGCAAGAACTTTTTTTGATTCAGCACAACACTTTGGGAGAGCTCTACCTAGCTTTAAGATCTGACAACGACCAGCTTTCCGGTCGTTTAACTCAGTTAGAGCAAGCCCTCAAAAAATAACCTAGTTATCCTTGAAAGAACTTTTGGGTACGCTCTAAGAGCTTATTAAATTCTTTTTGGTTTATGGCTTCCTGCTCATCGCTGCTTAAATGGTCCATATTGGGCAGAAAAGTTCCTCCAAGTACACCAAAGCAATGTATTCCTGAAGTTTTATCTGGGGTTATTGAAATGCCTTTTGGAAAGAGATAGATATATTCATCATTTTCATCCTGCTTTACCTTTGTGTAGATCATGTAATCCATATGTTCTGAACCTGACAGCTCATTCAGAGTCAGCAAATGGCCTCGCACAGGGATGACAGCATTGTCATGATTGAGATCTCTAGCACCAAGTCCAGAGCAATTAAAAATAATGGTTTCAGGAAGATCATCAAAGGAGTTGATTTCCCGTATCTCGATAGGAATATTTAGTCTATTTACTTCATCGGTAAGCTCTCGCATTAGCCTGGTAGTATCGAGAAAAAAGGTCAAGTATTTAACATACTCTGGATGGACCGTTCCATTTCCAAAATCGATGGTAACATATTCTCTAGGTGGGATAAGCCCAGCTAACTCTAAGTTCTCAACACCAGCATCTGTCTGACTACTGCAATACACAGGTAAGTACCTTACAGCATCTTTTGAGATATAAGGATGCTCACCTGTATTTATACTTTGATAAGTTAAGAAGGTATCTAAACCGATGTTATTTAGGTTTTCCTGTTCTTCTGGCGATGTTTTAACAGAAACTAGAGCAAAAAAACCCGCTGCTCGCCATGAGGGATTATCATAAATACTGCGTGTAGATATCTTTTCAACAGTATAGCCAAGCCGAGATAGCTCAGCGGCAGTTGTGAGTCCCATGCACCCTGACCCAATTACATGAATAGGACTTGATTTGTCAGGATTAGTCTCTAAAAATAGTTGAATGGCCTTGTTGACAGAACCAAAGAGTGTTGTCCAACCAGATCCCCCATGCCCGTAACAATGAACAATTGTTTTACCATTTTGCTGATCTAACGAAATATTAAATTTGCCTTCACGCATAGGTCTGTCGCAAAAAATTTCTTGAGAGATAGTCTCTTGCGAAACCAAGGGAGGTGTTAATTTAACAATAGTTGGCTCATGAGCTGAGGTCGATCCGATAGTCATAGCAGTAATAATCAGGGTCAGGTATTTGGAAAACATATTGAACTCATTATAATAAATTTTTGGCAATAGCTACAGCTTGAATCACTTTTTCTCCCCATTTTTTAAGGACTGTAGCTTCTTCAACAGAGGGAACTTCACATTCAAAAATTCCTTGATAGTGCCAGCCTTCGCAGGGTATGCCTAGACTAGCCATCGCATTTTGAACAGACACAACATTTTTTTCTTTATCGTCTACATAGACAACGCTATTGGGAAGATGGTCGATTTTTTGTAAAAATGCTTTTAGGACGTCGCCTTTCGAATTAAATTCTGTGTGCGAAAAGATAACTCCATCCTTATAGACAGGCACAGCGCCTAAAATGGGAGTCCATTCGTGAAAATGGAAGGCAGGGATATGCGGAAAGGATTGTTGAAAGTCTAACTGAAAGCGTCGAACTTCATCTACACGCTGCTCGACAAAGTCCATTCCATTCCAATTGAGTGCAAACTGCGCAGTTAAAATAATTGCTTTGTGACCAGCAGCAAATATTTCGTTAACTAGACTAATAAAGCATTGTTCAACTAACTGACGCTCTGTCTCTGCCGCTAAGAGACTAAATACCAGCTCTTCTTCATAGGGGTTTAAAGGAGAAAATAGCGGCTTTAGCTGTTCCTGAAAGCGATAAAAACTGAGTGGATGAAATGCCGGATCAACCGGAATACTAACAACAAGATCCATATCAAAAACGAATAGTGTTTCAGCTTTTCGAGAAAGATTGACCTTAGCTAGCTCTTCAAATGATTTAAGTAGGCTATAAGACATAAAAACTCTAGCGTAAGACAATTAGTATCACACCTTACCAAACATATTTAACGCGAAGATCGCGAAGAAGGCGAAGAAAACGCGAAGGTTATTAATAACAAATAACCTTCGCGTTTTCTTCGCCTTCTTCGCGATCTTCGCGTTTGGATAAGTTCTGCATAAGCTAAGTTAGTATACCTAATCGACGCCTAATTTTCAAGGAACGGGTGCTTCAATAGAAACCGTAGTTGGCCCAAAGAAATAACTTAAATAACCGTCGGCCTCCTCTTGCATCCTTTGATCTTCCATGATTTTTATAAGTAATGGAAGTCTCGTCATTAGCTCCTTTAATACTACTAGCACCAGATTTTCCCAAATTTGCTTGGTATAGTTTTGAGAATGGGGATCCCATTCAAACTTCATTACCTTTTCATGAATCACTCGAATTATTTCAGATTCAAGAGGATATTTTTGAGATTGATTCACAAAGGTTTGTAGGGCCAAAACAAAGCTTAAAATCCATTCGTTTTTAGCTTCCTGATATTCCTGCTTAGTTTCGGAATCAGGGTTTTCAATATAATTACCCTGAGCTACACGTAGTTTACGCACCGTAGTCCAAATATTTGCAATATTCGTTATGGAGTAATTGTCGATCAGTTTGCATAGCATCCCAAGCAAGACCTTATTATACAATTCCATAAATGCATCAAATAATTTTATATATTCTTCATCATCAAGGCTTTTTCGAATTGAATTAAGGTATTTTGGAAGCCCATATGTAAGTCCAAACTTTAATGCGGGTTTGATTATTCTATCATTAGTGCCCATGTCAATTATAGTCCACAACCAGGCTACAAGACTATTTTGTTGATTTTTGCCTATTTCTTTGCGTGATTGTAAATTAACTTCTAGAGATTTGTTTACAGAATTGATGATTATAGTATCGATCTTGCGCAAAAGATCTACTAATAACTGCTCTAGTGGAGATAATAGATTAATTGGCAATGTTTTGTCTTCAAAATAGGTCTCTAGACTATCAACAGAACTATTAGTAAATTTTTCAATGTTCTCTTGAGAAAGTAATGGGTCCTCTTTGTACCTGTTAATCAGATCTTTTAAGTACTCGATCGCTTGAAATAGAGTGAAATAAGTAATTGAAATAGGCCATAGAGTGGGTCTAGGGAAAATTACTTGTTTATTTAGTTGATTAAGGTCTGTATTTCCTATTGATTCTGAATAAGCTGTGAGTACATCCAAAAACTTGTTTACATGATTCAGAATTTCGCCATATTCGGATGTTGAATTGATGTAGTAATTCAAAATATAGCTGATTTTTTTCTCTAACAAATTTACAGAATTCGAGGCCCTTAAGAAATATACGATTTCTACTTCATCAAAAAGATAGTTTGGGATGGTCTGTTTTCTTTCCAAAGCAATTTGTTCCAATCGAATATCATGCTCGCTTTTTTGATTAAGTGGAGCAGCCTCTATTTGAGTTGCTTCTTCTTTTTCTGGTTCTGTCAGATCAATTTTTGGGACTATGAGAGATTGTCTAATCAGGTCTTCATGGTGTAGTCGTTGAGCCAGTACTAAAGTAGCAATGCCTTTGAGTTCGTTAAGTTTTTTTTCAATAATGGATCGGCAAAGAAAGTCAATAACCGTAAAACTTTTTAGATGAGAAATATCGCGCTGACATTGGGTTATTTGGGCCTCAAAGCAATATATCTGGCTCAAATCGGATTGTTCAATATTCTTAGAATAAATATTTTTAATTGCTTGAATAGGAGTGGAGGATAAGACTGTTTTCTCTACTAAATGCCACGAAAATTGTTGAATGTGATCTTTGCAGTATACTGCAAAATCTTTAACTATAGAAAAACACACTTTTATTCCCCGATTTAAATATATTTCTAAGTAATTTAATTCAAAAACGTTAAGATATGATAAAGATCATTTTAGAGGTTTTATGTCTGTTCTTGAAGATCAATTATATCAACTCTTTAAGCCATACCAATTTCAATCCGAATTAATCATCAAAAGACACATTGACACTCTCGATGCTAATCAACGCTTCAGCGCAGCCTATGCCTATGCCCTTACCAATGGAGGTAAACGCTTTCGACCAAGTGTTGTATTCATGATCGCAGACGCACTTAACAGTCAATTTGATGTAAGTCAAGCGGCTCTTGCTATTGAGCTGTGCCATACTGCCTCCTTGATTGCAGATGATCTTCCTATGATGGATAATGATGATGAAAGGCGGTCTAAACCCTCTCTGCATCGCGCTTTCGATGAGGCTACAGCTCTGTTAACTTCTTATGCGATGATAGCAGATGCCTATGCAGCATTGGCAGCTAATGCGCGCGTCTTGGAACAGAAGGGCCATGCTCATAGTGCGGAGATCTGTCTATTAGCTCTTGAAAATGCAGCACGTAATACAGGTTATTGGGGAGCGACAGGCGGTCAATATCTAGATCTAAATCCTCCGAATCTTTCGGAAGAGACACTAATGGAAATCATCCAAAAAAAGACCGTTTCATTATTTGAGGTTGCCTTTGTATTAGGGTGGCTTTATGGCGGAGGCTCTAAGGATAGACTTCCCGAAGTCAAAGAAACCGCTGCTCATTTCGGAGTAGCTTTCCAAATCGCAGATGATTTGCATGATCTGCAGCAAGATGCCTACCAAGCCTCTGTTAACTACGCAGTGGTATGCGGTCAACAACAGGCTCAAGAACTATTCAGAAGAGAGATTAAGGCCTACAAAGATACATTAGAGCAGCTCAGAATAGCGACACCGCCCCTTTTGCATCTGGCGACACTACTTGAAGAGACTCTTTAAAAATTTAGTAATTAAATAAATCTAAGACTGTCATATGGAAAATAGCTATCTCTTAGATCAATGTTCAGGAACCTATCATAGTTTGGAGGTTCATCAACAAAAAGTTTCCATTGAAGTGCTAGAAAATGCTTTTCTATATGATCAAAATCGCTCATATCATCATAACCTAATGATTTGGCACAATACCTATCAAAAATTGAATATATGTTATATATAGGAATCATCAGACTCAAACAAAACCCGATATCTGCCTTATTTTGAGATAACATGCCTCTGACATTTAATCTCTGATATTCATGCCACAGCCAAGAAAGATCTTTAACATCTTTGAAAATGAAGTTTCCTTCATAATTTATTGACCCACTATGCTTATTTTCTATTCTTTTAGGCGCTTCATTAAAATAATTTTTGCCTTGAGGGCCATATGGGTTTGGAGCAGAACCGATGATTTTGATAATTTTCTCTTCAAGAAACCTAAGATCTTTATTCAATAAATATCTGTCATATCTTAATTTAATTTGTGCAAAGATGTTAATTGCAACAGCGATGGGAGAAAGTACAATTCCTCCAGCCACAGCGCCTACAACTACAAATGGTGCCGCTGTGACAATTAAAGCAACTTCAAAACAATTATTAACAAAATTATTAGCTTTTATAGCATCTGGTGCATACATAATAAAACCTATTTTAATATTTTATTACAATAACTTACTACAGATAACAATTAATTACAATAATAATTTAATTAAAACTATAAAGGCAGAAAAAAAATTACAAGATAGGCAGGATCGCTAACGCGGCAGGATAAGCATTATAAAATATATATATATTTATCTTGTTTATCCTGCCGCGAAGCGATCCTGCCTATCTTGTTATTTTCTTTTTTTGTAAATTTGTATCTGAAGTCCAGGAAAAGCCGCAAAGATAAATTTTTTCTTTGCGGCTTTGCGCCTTTGCGTTTAATTTTTAATCTACTCAGCGCTTTCTGAGTTCGGGCTATCGTTAGCGCTAGCAGCTAAGATCTTTTTGAGCGAACCTTTATCTTTGATTCTCTCCATAATCTGATTTTCGATCTCATCCAATAGCTTGAGGTTATTTTTGAACTCCTCGCGCACAGCTTCTCGACCTTGACCAAGACGTTGGCCATTATAACTAAACCAGGCTCCCTTTTTGTCGATAATGCCGAGTTCTGCACCGAGGTCAATGGCTGCGCCTGTACGCGAAATACCTTCGTTAAACATGATGTCAAATTCGGCAATCTGGAAGGGAGGCGCGCATTTGTTTTTAGCGACTTTTACTTTAACGCGTCTTCCGACTTCGTCGGTTCCAGCTTTGATGCTTCCCACAGGGCGGATATCTAAACGGACTGATGAATAAAACTTGAGGGCGCGACCGCCTGTAGTGGTTTCTGGGTTGCCATACATCACGCCGATTTTCTCGCGAATCTGGTTAATAAAAATAGCGCAGGTATTGCTGCGAGAGAGTGTGGCAGTGAGTTTGCGCAATGCTTGCGACATGAGGCGGGCTTGCAGGCCAACAAATGTGTCGCCGATTTCGCCTTCGAGCTCGGATTTGGGCACGAGAGCTGCGACTGAGTCGATGACGATGACGTCGACAGCATTGGAGCGGGCAAGCATTTCGGCAATATTGAGGGCCTCTTCTCCGCTGTCGGGTTGACAGATCATTAGGTCATCGAGATTGACCCCGATTTTAGCGGCGTAGACGGGATCGAGAGCGTGTTCAGCATCGATGTAGGCAGCTAGCCCGCCATTTTTTTGGGCGTTGGCAACGATGTGAGTGGCGAGGGTCGATTTCCCTGAGGATTCAGGGCCATAGATTTCGATGATGCGTCCACGGGGAACACCGCCGATTCCTAAGGCGATATCGAGAGAGAGCGATCCGGTTTTGATGACTTGAAAGTCACGGTTTTCTTGGTGTTTACCGAGTGACATGATGGCGCCATCGCCAAATTGTTTTTTGATAAGGCCGACGGCGAGTTCTAACGCTTTTCTTTTCTCTGCATCAGTGGATTGGGACATGAAATAAATCTCCTCTAGGGTTATTCATAAGGCTTTCCATGCTTATAGCTTACCTTTCGTACAAAGTTACCATCAGCATTGTGAATAGTAGCAACACCATCTCCTAGATCGATTTCGGAGATGGGCAGACGTTCGTTGCGTCGGTAGTATTCGCCTTTTACCAGTTTGTCATTGTCATATTCTTCAACGATCATGAGGGAGCCATCTTTGTACCAGGCGGTATATAGGCCGTTTTTAGCATTTTCTGACATCTCTTTTTGGCTCTCTGGTATGCCATTGCTATACCAGGTTTTTACGGGGCCTTGAATTTTCCCTTCATACCAGTTGATTTCAAGTTTGGGCAGCAGAGGTTCATTGGGTGAGGTGGGAGGGTAGTATTCTATTTCAGGGCCATGCTTTTCGCCATTTAGGACTTTCCAGGTTTTGACGACAAAGCCATCATCATCAAGGACCCTGACATCGCCTTCTGGAATGCCATTGGAGTAGGTATGTAGTTCACGTACACCTGTGGCAGAGAAGATAGCGCGTTGACCACTGCCATCACAGATTGTGCAGGCGATATTTCCTTTTGGGTCGTAATAGGTGCCTTCTATGAGTTTTCCACAGCGGTAGATCTCTTTTGCAGCGATATCTCCACATTGCCAGTAGCGGAAGGAAGGGCCACTGGGCTGATTATCATCGTATAGAGTGGATTGGAGCAAGGCGCCATCTTTATAATAGACCTGAAAGTAGCCGCATTGTTTGCCTTCATGAAAGGGGCAGCGTTTCCAGATTTGTCCGTTGATGTGGTAATAGAGAGTGTCGCCATCTTGTTTGCCTTTGCAGTAGGGTATCGTGGCGATCAGATTTCCTGCTTCATCCCATACTTGGCCAGCTTCATCAAAGACCCAGCTACTTTCGGCTGCAGGGGTGATATCGGCAATACCGCCAATGATAGTTGCTTCGAGATGCTGGTTTCCATTCTCATACCATTCGTGATACTTGCCTTGAGCGCGGTTGTTAGTGACTTCGAGGTATTTTTGGACCTGACCGTTTTCGTAATAGCTGGTGATGATGCCTTTCGTATTACCAAAAGCATCGCGTGCATAGACGCGGAGGACTTTTTTATAGGGCTGTGGCTTTAAGAAGTTTACCGAGGCATATTCACAGAGGCGATCGGGATTTCCAATGGTTTCAGACATGCCATTGCGGTCGATAATATGGATGCTAATGAGTTGGGGGGCGCCGCCGCAAACGGAACTATAGCGGGAGGAGCAGCATCCAGAAATGAGTGAAAGGGTGGCTGCAGCGAGCAGCGTACGCAGAGCCAAGCTGCGTAATATTTGGAAAAACATTACAGATACTCACGTTTTAACAAGCGCATATTCAATGTGAACACGTCATTATCTTCATTGACAGGCTTCTTGTCGAGACGGAAATCTAAGATGATTAACTGGGGTCTTTTTTCTGGGACGGAGAATCCATCTAAGGAGATTCCTTCGATGAGGGTTAAGAGATGTTCGGTATCTCTTAGGTTGACTTCGACAGGACGGACTTGAGTTTCGATGACTTCTCTGAATAAGGGATATCTGACTACAGCTCCTTCATTGAACATGAGGGTATTGCTGGGTCCGACAAGCTGTTCATAGCGCTTTCTGAGCTCTTCATCGTCGGCGAATTTTTTGTTATTGATCAAGCGTTGTAATCCTTCCACTTCGGGTTCGAGGAGTTGGATCTTCTCTACATACTTGTCGAGGTAAAAATTATCGGTGCCGCGAAAGTGTTCGATGACGGCAATATTGGTAGACTGTTTGGTGCTCATCAAGGCATTTTTTTCATTAATGCGCGTAATGCGTTCGTCGAGAGTCTCTAAGGTATGGCTATGTTGCCATAGTTGGAGCAAGACGAGGCAGGTGGGGACTAGTCCTATGATGACTAAGTAAAGCAAAATGCGCGCTTGGGGGATATTGGCAAACATAGTCTTCAAGGGTTAGGGTAGATGGTTCTATCTTTTAAATAAAATGCTATGCGGTATTTGCCTGGTGCAGCAGTCCACTTTACTTCTGCTTTGGGATCGACAAAATCATTAGGCGCTATAAGGGAATCGTAAAAGAGGCGTGCGGCGCGTGCTGAATCGCTTGTAAAGTCCATTTCGACCTGCACTTGGTACTTATCGCGAGGCTTGCTGAGTTCAGGGCGTTTCACCAAGCGGTAGTTAAACATCTCGATGTGTATCTGTGCATCGGGTTTGGCATTTTTTTCAGTGGCCATAGAGACATGGGGATGGCTTCCGAGCCAAGCGAGGACATCGCTGACGCGTGGTGTGTTAGGCAGGAGTGCGATAGTATTGGGAGCTGCATCAAGCTCTTTTTCAAAGAAATTTAGCCGTGTCTCAATCTGTTCTGGGGTTAGTTCCTTGGGTGTGGGGATGGGATTTTCAGCCGCTGCAGCGCCGCCAATCTTTTTTTCAGTGGCGGTATAATCTTGATTTAAGCTTGCTACCAATGCGACATAATCTTTTCGAATGCGATCTTCTTCTAAACCTAAGTAGGCTTGTCCGAAAAGGTACACAGCAAAAGCTAAGGCGACACAGAGGGCTATATAAGAGGCAATGGGTATGCGCAAACGCTTCCATGGATGGGGGTAGGCCAGTTCTTTCTGGCGTAGATTTATCTGTTCGGGCGTAATGGGTAGGCCAGTCAAAGCAAGGCCAATCGGTACGGCATAAAAATGGGCATCTTCTTCCGTTAGTCCAAAACTAGAAGGGATTTCTAACGTGGCTAAGGGCTTTCCAATGGCTTTAGCAATTGTTTGGGCCAAAGAGAGTTGGCGTGAGCCATCTCCCGTTGCGATGACGGAAGCGACATCAGCTACATGGGCATACTTGGCTAATCCATAAGCGACGCGGACGCAATCGCGCTGAAATTGTAACAGGACTGCGGAAAAGGTGGGCAGCGAGGGTTGATCTATATTTAAGCAGTCGACTTCAGCCAACACCGCCACATCGCCGGCTTCGTGCTGTTCTTGATTGGTGTCATTGAGATAAGCTTCGGCTAGTTCATGGATTCCGCCCTTAAAAGCTTGTGCGGAAAGGAGTTTTCCATGTTGGACTAAAGCGCATGTTGTCGACGTAAAGCCTATATGGAGCATCAGCACGGGATCGGTGTGGGCAATGGCCATGCCTGCAAAGACGGCCAGGGCATGGGGAATGGATCCGACAATTTCGGGTTCGACGCCGAGGCGTGTCCAGCTGTCGATATGTTCTTGGAGGTGATCGCGGCGTACAGCAAATAGGGTGAGGAGGGTGCCTTCATCGTTGCTTTGGAGGAAGGATTTGTCTAAAAATGCTTCTTCAACGGGAAAAGGGAGTAGTGGTTCGGCTTGGAAGACGAGGACGGCATCAATGTCTTTCTCTTTTTTGAGTTTGACATCCATTTGGCGGATGATGGTTTTTCCGGCATCCATTCCTGTTACAACGAGGGAGCTTTTGGCGCTGCGTTCTAGGGTTTTGCCGAGGTCGCTCATGTAAAGCGGCTTTACATTTTCCTCTTCGCTCTCCTCATCTAATACAAATGTGCGGTAGCAAACCACTTGCCGACGCACATAATAGAGCTCCACACCACGTACATGGGCTCCTTCATACTCCAATCCTAATGTATGTGTGGCTGAGGGATCATCCGCCATATTTTTCTCCAAACTTAAAATAGAATAACTTCCCCCTAAAATATTAGCAATATGGTATAGTGATGGACGATTTTATGGGTGTATAATGGTCCTGTTTAAAATTATTGATATTTTGTTTCTTGCGTATACGATCATGCTCTTCGTCCGCGTCTTTTCCTCATGGATTCCAGAATGGCAAAATAGCCAAGTGATCCGCTTTATCGCTTTTTATACCGATCCCTACCTGCGCGTTTTCCGACAGTTGATCCCACCTTTAGGAATGATGGACATCAGCCCTATCATCGCCTTTTTTTGTTTGCAATTGATTCAAGGTGTATTTAAATGGATTCTTTTCCAGATCATTCATTGAGCCTCTGCTCTCTGAACAAACCTATTACTCTTGGAAAAACAAGGTTGCCTAACCGCGTCTTTTACGCTCCTCTGGCAGGTTGTTCCGACTTTGCCTTTCGCAAAATGAATGCCTTGTATAAACCAGGACTCATGTACTGCGAAATGGTCAAAATGGATGCGCTCGTCCGTAACGACTACAATACTTTTCGACTGCTTGACTATAGCGCAGATATGCATCCTATTGGAGGACAAATTTGCGGAAGTAAACCCGCTATTGCAGGACAAGCAGCCCGCATTATCGAAGAGTTGGGATTTGATGTCGTTGACTTAAACTGCGGCTGCCCTGTCGATAAAGTGACTAAGGATGGTAGCGGATCAGGCATGTTGCGCACTCCACAGCTGATTGGAGAGGTCATTAGTCAGATGGTAGCAGCAGTCTCTATTCCAGTTACTGTTAAGGTCAGAGCAGGCTGGGATGAAGAGTCCATTAATACTGTGGAGATCGCAAAGATTGCAAAACAAGCGGGAGCTAAAGCGATTACTGTCCATGCACGTACGCGACAGCAGGCCTATCATGGCCCAGCAAATTGGGAATATATCCGCGCAGTGAAAGAGGCTGTGCCTGACCTTGTGTTGATTGGAAATGGCGATGTGTTTTCACCCGAGGCAGCTGCCAGTATTATGCAGACTACGGGATGCGACGCTATTCTTGTTGCACGTGGAACAATGGGACATCCCTGGATAGCTCAAGATATCTTGCAAGCTGAACGAGGAATACCAGTAAAGTCTCGCGGTTTTGAAGAGATACGTGCTGCGTTATATCAGCATTTTGAGTATACCTTGCAACATCAGAGCGTGCGCAATGCCATTATAGACATGCGTAGAATAGGGTGTTGGTACTTTAAGAAAGCCTCTGGGACACGCGCCTTTCGCGAACAGATTAGCCGAGCTAATGATGCCGATGTGATAAAAAAATTAATTTTAGAGTTTCCTTTTGAAGAAGTATTAGAGGAGGATCCTTGTGCAACAGATTCCGCCTGAGAGAGATGAGGTCCATGCGATAGTGTCTGGGAGAGTCCAGGGAGTAGGTTACCGGGCGACAGTGCGCCATCATGCTTCTCAATTTGGAATAGCCGGTACCGTGCGCAACTTGCCGGATGGTACGGTGGAAGTGCATGCACAAGGGACTCCAGAGCAGCTTGAGGGCTTTTTGCAAGCTTTGGAAAAAGATGCAGGCTTTGGTAATGTTGAAACAGTGGAAATTACAAAGAGACAGTATCATACTCCTTTCAATGGCTTTAGGATTATTTAATTAAAACCCTTGCCCCTGCCCGTGCCCTTGCCCTAATTTATTTACTTTGGGCAAGGGTAAGGGCAGGGGCAGGGGCAAGGGAAGTGTAAATTCAAAATTTACTTAAATATATAGATGACATATAAAGCTACGCCTAGGGTTGTTATTTAACGGGTGTAGTTCATGCGCATTTTTCGATGGGTAGTCTCTGCCTGTCTTTTCTGCTTTTCCGCTGATATTGCTTCGAACGAGATTCCTATGTGGGAAATCGGCTCTGCTGTCTCGCAAGCATTAAAAGCTAATCGTAATTTTATTACTGGTTTGGAATCTGTTGAACGAGCCGATTTGAATCTTGAATATGAGCTGTCTGAGTATGACTGGAAGGTTAGTCCAAATAGCAGGCTGGCTTATACGGACGATGGCAATGGCAATGGGGTTAAGTTTGCACCAGAGATTGGCTGCGACTTTTCGAAAAAATTTATGAGTGGGACTAAGTTCTTTTTTTCGCCTAAATTTTCAAAGATGGGTAAACAGGTTCTTACAAATATGAGAGCGATGATCACTCAGCCTTTGTTTCGTGGGTTAGGTTACTGGTATACAACAGCGCGTGTGCAGGGAGCCTCTTTTCAGTATCGAGCGGCAGTCAGAAATATGCACGTTGCTCGTGTTAAGCTGATTGTTAAGGTGATTACTTCGATCTACGATATTATTAAGTTGGAAGAGGTTGTGCGCTTAAATGAGGAGTCGTGCGAGCGTTTAGGCGGATGTGTAACGGCAGCTCGTTTAAAAGAAAAAATTGGATTATCAGATAGTTTGGATGTCTATCGAGCTGAGACTGAATTGAGACATGCGGAAGAGAACTTGACTAATGCTCAGGAGAGGCTGCAAGAGGGTTATGATCTGTTTAGGGAACTTTTAGCCCTTCCGATGGATTTACCGATTAAAGTTTGTGCACCGATGCAATATTATGATCTTGAGTGTGATATGGATGAGGCGATTCAAACGGCTCTCTCCTATCGCATTGAGATAGATCAGGCGCAGGATAACATCTACGAGCAGAAGCGCATAGTATCTTGGGCTGATCAGAACCTTTGGCCAGATTTAAATCTTTTACTTGACTATCAGGTGGCTAAGAATAGGTTAGGCGCACGCTTTGAAGATGAAAATGGTCAGGAGTATTTTACCTATGACTGGTATAAGAAGCGTCCAAATTGGACTGTGGGATTTAGCTCGCAGAGTGATTTGCATCGTAGTGGAGAAAAATTATTTTACGACAATTCTCTTTTAGCTATGGACGCTGCTTATCGCAATATGGAGCAGACTGAAGTCAATGTTACGATGGAAGTCAAACGCGCTTTAAGGACTTTAAAGCTGACGAGTAAGCGGATTGAGTTGCAAGAAGAGCAGATTAAAACGGCAGAAGGTGAGCTTTACCTATCTCAGATTAAGTTTTCGAGGGGGATGGCTAACAACTTTGATGTCATTCAGGCTGAAAAAAACTTGCGTACAGCTCATATCGCTTACCTTTCTGCTGTTGTGGATCACATTAACGGAGAATATCAACTTAAGGGTGTTTTAGGAACGTTAGCGGATAAACCTTGCTTTTAAGAGTTGCCATGTGGACTTTGTTAAAAAATAATTTGTGGGTGAGATGGATATTAATTGTTGCTGTACTTCTTTTTCTTCTGATTTTGAAAAATGGTTCTGGCAGTAGTCAAAGCGAAGACAATGTTATTTTGAGCGAGGTGCAGCCGCGGAGTTTTCAGGTGGATGTCCACACTGTAGGTGAGCTTGAGGCTGCCCGATCGACAATTATTGCCTCTACAATTCGCGGAGAGCTAGGAAAAGTCATTTTTTTAGCGACTGATGGAGCCAATGTGCAGAAAGGAGATACGTTGGTAAAGATGGATCCTACCCCATTTGAGGAGAAGGTGGGCGAGCTTCAGAGTAAGATTCAAGATCAGAGCGCGATGATTAAAAGTTATCTTAAAACACTAAAGTGGGAGCGCAGTCAAGCTGAGCTAGAGAATACGGCAGCTGCATTTGAGCTAGAATCTGCAGAGCTTGAGCTTGAAAAAACGTTGAAAGGCGACGGCCCATTAGAATTATTTCGACTACAGTCCGCATTGCAAAAGGCTAATGTGAAGTTTGAAGAGCTGAATGCTTATTCACAAGACCTTGCTGTCCTTGAGGAGCAGGGATATATCAACCATTCGGAACGTAAACAGGCTGAAAAAAAATTGAAAGAGGAGCAAGAGGGTTACGAAAATGCTCTTTTGCAGTTTGAGACTTACAGTAATCACGTACATCCTATGGTGGTGAAAAAGGCTGAATCAGCTTTACGTCGTGCTAAGTTACGTATTGAAGAGGTGGCTAAGGCGGGAGATTATAAGGTTGAAAAAGCCCGTGCGACACTGCTACAGGCAAAGCAGTTAAAACGCGACCTTGAATCTCAACTGCATATTGCTACAAACGAACTTGAGCAGTCCGAGATTAGAGCACCTTCTCAGGGCATGGTGGTGCAGAGAGAGGAGTATCGGGCTAGTCAAAAACGTAAACCGAGAGTGGGTGACATTTTGGTGAAAAATCAACCTATTTTGGATCTGCCCGATCTGAATAGCATGATTGTTAAAACAAAAGTCCGTGAAGTAGATCTATATAAGGTTAAGATAGGCAAACCAGCCAGCATCGAAGTAGATGCTTATCCTCAGGTCTATTTTAAGGGCAATGTTCAATCCATTGGTGTTTTAGCTCTTTCTGATGCAGGTCGCAGCGGTGTGGAGAAATATTTTGAGGTAAAGGTGGCGATGCAAGATTCTGATGCTCGTTTACGCCCTGGAATGACTGCTAGAGTAGCTATTTTTTCAGATAAAGTGGACCAAGTCCCCTCTGTTCCTGTTCCAGCAATATTTGAGAACAACAAACGTCCCTGTTGTTATGTTATGAGCTATGGAAATTACAAAGTGACCCCTGTTAAATTAGGTACAAATAATGAACAGTGGGTGCAGATAATCGATGGTGTTAAGCTGGGTGATCAGGTGGCTCTGACGACACCTCCACAAGATAGAATTATCGAAGAGAATTTATGAAGCCCCTTGTAGATATTCAGAATCTTAGCAAGCACTACCGGATGGGTCATGGGGTTGTAGAGGCATTGCGCAATGTTAGCTTGAAGATCTATTCGGGCGAATCGGTAGCGATGATGGGCCCTTCAGGCTCGGGTAAATCGACATTAATGCACCTGCTTGGCTGCCTAGATAAGCCCACTTCAGGAGAATATTTATTAAATGGCCAAAATGTTGCCTCATTAAGTGATGCAGCTTTGGCACAGTTGAGAGCTTCACAAATAGGATTTGTTTTCCAGTCGTTCAATTTGATTCCGCAGTTGGATGTATATGAGAATGTGGAAGTCCCATTTTTATACCAGAATCCCTGCCATCCCGATTATCAAACAAATATTTTAAAAAGCATCGATCGTGTCGGACTATCTCATCGGCTTCATCACTTACCCTCAGAACTATCTGGAGGGGAAATGCAGCGTGTCGCTATCGCGCGAGCTTTAGCGATCAATCCCCTGCTCGTATTGGCGGATGAACCCACAGGAAATCTGGACAGCGAAACAGGAAAACAGATTCTGGGACTATTTCAGGAATTGAATGAACAGGGAGTTACCTTGCTGATGGTTACCCATGATCCCTATGTGGGGGAACATTGCAAACGCCTGGTCAAAATGCGCGATGGTCATCTAGTTGCAGATCTAATTCAACCAAAAAGGTGAGAGATGAAGTTCTGGAGTTACTTAAGTAAAAGTTTTCGCACTCTGATGATGCATCGCTTGCGTACCTTTTTAAGTACGTTAGGTGTACTTTTTGGCGTTGTAGCCGTTATTGCGATGCTTTCTATCGGTGAGGGTGCCAAACAAGAGACTTTGGAACAGATTGAACAATTGGGGATGAATAGTATTATTGTACGTCAAATCGACTTGACAGATGAACAGCAGCAGGTTGCACGGGAAAAACGGTCTCAAGGACTAAGCGTAGAGGATGGCAATGCTTTAAAAATGGCTTTTCCAGATATTAAAAAAGTAGCTCCTGTAAAAGTTGTCGAAGCAATGGTCACAGGCACTAGCGCTGAAGTTGTGCCTGAAGTTTTGGCTGTAACAGGAACATTTGCTGAAATTAAAGGAATTTCTCTTCTTGAAGGGCGTTTCATCAGCGACTTAGATGTCTCTCGTAAACAACATGTCTGCGTTCTAGGTAATGCCCTAGCCCAATCTCTAGGCAAAAATGGACATGTCGGCCAAACCATTCGTATCGAAAACACTCAATTTAAAGTGATCGGTGTTCTAGCTCCCAAACGCTGGAGCACTGGAAAATCAAACGCCTTAACTTCTCGCAACTTAAATAAGTGTATCTTTATTCCTCTTGGCAGTGAAATTGGTCTGCCGCAAAAGATCTCTCTTTCTTTTCGCTCTAACACTCTAAGTGAACTCATCATACAACTCAATCACAGTACTGACATCCTTAAAGGAAGCCAAGCAACTCGCCGAGTCCTTGAACAAACTCATCATAGTGTCGAAGATTATCAAATCATCGTCCCCTTGGAATTACTGCAACAAGCAAATAGGACTCAACAAACATTTAATTTAGTGCTTGGCAGTATTGCTGCAATTTCTCTGCTAGTCGGTGGCATTGGGATCATGAATATTATGCTCGCTACCGTCTCTGAAAGAACGCGTGAGATAGGAATCAGGCGGGCTGTTGGTGCCAGCAAAAATCATATTCTGATGCAATTCTTAATTGAAACTCTTCACCTCACTCTGATGGGCGCCTTCTTAGGGGTATTCATCGGCATTCTCTTCTCTTGGGGCATCAGCGCCATTGCTGGATGGCAAACTATTGTCAGAGCCTGGTCTGTGATTTTGGCTCTTGGCATGGCTGGAGGGGTTGGTGTTTTCTCTGGTTTATATCCTGCTATTAAAGCCGCCGCAATGAATCCAATTACAGCACTTCGACACGACTAACTTTAATGAATTTTTTTAATTTTATATTAATAAGATAAAAATTAGCTCTAGAGCTCTATTCTATAAATCGCTAATACTCTTTAATTTACGTCTAAATCTATTAAATATTTGAAAAAAAAATTTACTTAAATTTTTTCTTGGCACATAGTTCGGAATTGAACCTTTAAACAACGGAAACGTTGTTAAGCTGGACCATGCTAGGTCCAGCAAACCGCTATCGCACGTGTCCTGAATGGTCATCAAGACTCAGAATCGACACTCGGTATGCCTAACCTAAAACAAGATTGGGGTATTAACATGAAACGCATGTACAAGTGCCATTCAATAGTTGGCCTCTTTACAGCGGCTTGCATGACAGTTACTTCCTGGGCTCCAGAAAGTGACCTTTATGCAAATTACTATGGTGATTGCTGCGGCAATGCTACCGCATATAATTATGACGAGTGCACTGGCAGTCCCGCTGTAATTGTAAAAGAGAAAGATTGCTGCGCTGACTGGGGAGTCTATCTCGCTGCTGGCATCATCGGTGCTCTTGCTGGTCTTGCCGCCGGCCTATGCTGTCGTCGTCGCGGCCGTGAAGGTGAGGAGGGAGATCCTGGTCCTCAAGGCCCTTCCGGCCCTGCTGGTCCTTCCGGTCCTCCAGGCCCTGGCGGTCCTGCTGGTCCTGCTGGAGCTCCTGGCGCTGCTGGTGCTCCTGGATTAAACGGACAGAACGGTGCTCCTGGCGCTCCTGGCGCTGCTGGTGTATCCGGTCCTGCTGGTCCTGCTGGTACAGCTGGTGCTGACGGTCTAAACGGCGTTAATGGACTTAACGGTGGTACAGGTGCTCCTGGTATTAACGGAGTTAACGGAGCTAACGGAACAGACGGTGTAAACGGCGTTAACGGTGGTACAGGTGCTCCTGGTGCTGCTGGACCTGCTGGACCTGCTGGTTCTCCTGGCGTTGCTGGTGCAGCTGGCTCTACTGGAGCTTCTGGACCTGCTGGATCCGCTGGTGCAACTGGTGCTCCTGGTGCTTCTGGCGCCGCTGGAGCAGCTGGACCTGCTGGCGTAGCTGGCCCTGCTGGACCTGCTGGTGCTCCTGGCGCTCCTGGCGCAGCGGGTGCATCATCATCTTCATCATCAGCAGCTGCATCTAGCTTTGAGACACCAGATACAGTTGTTACGTTGAGATTTGATAGCGTAATGGCACAAAATACGATTGGAACATGGCGTGGAGTTGTGGTCACACCAGACCATCAAGTTATCACTACATCTCCGATTCGTGTAAGTCCAATGGGTACGCAATCAGAGACAGTCACCTTTACCGCTCCAAAGAGTTTGGTAGGCGGATATCAAGTGATCTTCATGTCAGAAGATCAAGAAGGTGAAGGATCAACATTGGGTAGCGTTGAGATCAGCACAGCTGATAACAGCACTGTCCAGCACTTTGCTCCACATTCGCTCGTTCGTGGCGCTGGAGAGCAAGTAGCGTTTGATTTTGATCTCAACTAAGAATCAGTTTAGTTACTGAATATAGCCTGTCCTTCTGTAAAGGAGGACAGGTTTTTTTTTGCTTTTAAAACGGGGTAAATTTAAAGTTTATCCTTGACACGGAGATATCTAGATATGTCAAGTGATGAAGAACATTTACCGCTTTATAAAGAGCTCTACGACGTAGTCATCCCAGATTTGGACTATTTTATACGCCAGATCGATTGTCGAGATGGCTGTCCAGTCAATACAGATCCCCGCGGATATATGATCGCTTTGCATGCCGGAAATCTGCTGGAGGGATATAAGATTGCCCGCGGACCAAATCCCTTTGCATCAATTTGTGGAGTTATTTGTGGAGCACCTTGCGAATCGACATGCCGACGAGATCGCGTTGATAAAACTTTAACGATAAGAGCCCAGAAGAGGTATTTAGACGAGTGGTTTGGTTTTGGCCGTGAGGCGCATATTAGATCCCTTGAAATGAGTTATGCGCGCGGATCGGTGCATCCTGAGCCCAATGGGCTGAAGGTGGCGTGTATTGGGGCTGGAGTAGCCTCGTTGACATGTGCCCATGATCTTTTGCGACTTGGATATGCGGTCGATGTGTATGAGATGATGCGCGTTCCAGGTGGAATGTTGACGTATGGAGTCCCTACCTATCGCTTAAAGAATGACATTGCCTTTAATGAGATCCATGCGATCGAGTATCTAGGAGCGAAGATTTACTATAATATGAAAGTGGGCAGGGATATTACCTTAAATGAGTTAGATGAGAAGTATGATGCTATTTTTATTGGCGTAGGATTATGGAAGAGCCGCGATCTGCCAATACCGGGTGCAGATGGCCCGGATATTATAAGAGGAATCGAGTATTTAAGAGTCCGTTGCGCAGAAGAGAAGTGGAAGATTGGAGACGATCTTATTGTTGTTGGAGGAGGTAACGTCGCCTTTGATGTGGCCCGTACTTCACGTAGAAATGGCGCTTCAAAAGTAACCATGATCTGCTTGGAATCCCGCGACGAGCAGACAGCAGATGAGTTTGAGATTGAGGATGGCTTAGAAGAGGGAATTGTTATCCAAAATCGTCTAGCTCCTATTGCAGTGGAGAGAGATAGTGATGGCAAAGTATGCGGAATGCGCGTGCAGAGGATTTCAACGCTGTTTGATCATAATGGACGCTTTGCACCACAGATGATTCCAGACACGCAGTTTGTGATTCCATGTAATACGGTCGCACTCGCTATTGGACAGGCGATGGATACGACATTTCTAAATGGATGGAAGAAGAAAGATCAGTTAGTGATTGATCGAGGAATTATTAAAACAGAACGCGGGACCGGGCGTACTTCGGTACCTAAAGTTTATTCAGGAGGCGATGCAGGCTTTGGGGCAGCTCTATTTATTACCGCCATACGCCATGGCCAAGAAGCAGCACGCACCATTGATACCGATTTAAGAGGTGCTAAACCCTATCAAGAGTTTGCCGGAGAGTTTACAGAGTTATCGCCTATTCGAGACAAAACTTACTTAAAGACTAAATGGGCACTACCCTCGATGCAGCCTGCAGCAGAAAGGGTGCATAACGAAAACATGGTAGAGAATAATTATACCGATGAAGAGGCGCATCAGCAGTCTGTGCGTTGCTTACAATGCCATGTCAGTCCTGTTTTTGATGGAGCATTATGCATTAAGTGCAATGGATGTGTCGATGTATGCCCAACAAACTGCCTTAAGCTTGTTCCCATTGAAAAATTGAATCTCGATTATGGAGAGGCATTAATGCGATAAGCTGTCGATAATTTTTATGGCGTGGATTCAGCAGCGATGAGTGACGATGAACTCCATACTATGGGCTCAGCAATGCTTAAGGATGAAGATCTTTGCATACGTTGCGGATTATGTGCAGAAAAATGCCCCACGCAAGCAGTGACTATGGACACGATGAACTATTCTTATCGGTGGGTGGGGTAGTATGCTTTGGATGCTAACCCTTTCGATAGTGATGGCGCTTTTTGGGATAACTGTTTATGTATACTACCATATGAAAGGACAGTTTGAAGATCAGGAAGAGGCAAAATATATCCTATTTCGAGACGAAGAATTGACTGAAAACTCTAAAGACAAATGACACATTATGCCAAAGTACCGTAACTCCTTAAATGTCGATCCCGACGATAAAGATCCTGCTATTTCACGTAGGTCCTTTTTAGCCTTAATGGGTGTTGGAGCTTGCCTCATTGGAGCTACAGGGGTATTTAACGCTTCTTTTTTAGGGTTTCTTTATCCCAATGCGATGAAGATTCCACCCAGTGTGTTTTCAATCGGCAGGCCTGATGAGGTGTTAAGCAGAGAAGGAAAGGTCTTTTCGCCACTACAAAAAGTCTATATCGAGACACAAGCAGGTAAAGTGCGTGTTCAAACTGCTGTTTGCACTCATTTAGGATGCACTGTCAATATGGTTTCAACTGGATATGCCTGTCCCTGCCATGGCTCAACGTATGATCAACATGGACGCAACACAGGCGGTCCGGCGCCACTTCCGCTTGTCTATTTTTTAGTCTCATTAGGGGCATCGGGCGAATTACTCGTTGATAAGAATAAAACAACACTCGACTGGAATGCCGCATGGTTTTCCGTCATGACCTAGGTTTAAAATAATGGCTGTATTTCCAGGAAAACAGAGAGAGACGTGGGGAGAGTATATTGCAAACCTGCCTTCGTTGGTAGTCAGGTCGATATTCCGCCATAATTATCCCAATAATGATGTGGATCGCTCTGAGATAGTGTTTAAAAATTTCTTTTTACATTTTCACCCCGTCAAATGCCACAAACACTCCTTAGACCCTTTCTACACTCTAGGGTTAGGCACAATAACAGCTAGCCTATTCTTTCTGCTTGTCATTACAGGCGTGATTCTAATGTTTTACTACATTCCTGCCGAAGACCGCGCCTACGACATCATGAAAGACTGGCAAGACACCACTCCTTTTGCGATGATGTACAGAAATATGCACCGCTGGGCCGCACATATGATGGTGCTTTTTGTATTCTTGCATATGTCCAGAGTCTTCTACACAGGCTCTTACAAAGGCATGCGGCGTTTCAATTGGGTCGTAGGTGTCATGTTGATGGTACTGACCTTAGTCCTGTCATTTACAGGGTACTTGTTACCTTGGGATCAGCTTGCCTTTTGGGCGATTACAGTAGGAACTAATATCGCTGGATATGCACCCAATCTTCCCGGCTTTGAATATAATGTGAATAGGGTTATGCTTCTGGCTTCCACAAATGTAGGCCAAGATGCCCTCATTCGTTTTTATGTTTTGCATGTTGCTTTCTTACCACTAATCGCCGGCACATTAATCGGTGTCCATTTTTGGCGTATACGCAAAGATGGAGGCCTCTCGCGTCCACCAGATAAATTTCGTCCAGATCCCATTCGAGTCGTTCAACGGTCCGATACAAAAGAGAGCTTTGCTCCAGGAGTAAAGAGGACCTATGGATTGATGGAACTTGTCAGAGGAACTTGCCCTACAGTGGATAAGGGACCCTATAATTTTGTTTTTACCTGGCCGCATTTACTGCGTGCTGAACTACTTTGCTTTCTGTTGACAACTGCACTTGTCATGGGCCTTTCCTTTATTAATGCTCCTCTGGAAGAGCCTGCAAACCCTAGTAAGCCACAAAATCCATCTAAAGCGCCTTGGTACTTCTTAGGACTGCAGGAGATGGTGGCCTACAATGCTTTTTGGGGCGGTGTAGCCATCCCTTTGATGATTATTTTAGGATTAATGGCCATCCCCTATTTGGACCGTAATCCGAAAGGAGAGGGCGTTTGGTTTCATAAGAGCAGATATCTGGCCATATTTTTATACACAGCCTTTATGACTTCACAAGCAGTCCTAATCATTATTGGGACATTCTTTAGAGGAGCAAACTGGGGATGGATCTGGCCCTGGACAGAAAACTTCGCCAGGCACTAAAAAATGCTCAACCTTTTAAAAAATCCCCAAGATCGATGACGTAGGAAAAATAGCGGCTTTCTTCCAAAGACTCGCTGATCCCATTCACGTGAATGAGTACTGTACGATAAGAAAATCCTTTGTGAACTGACAAATGATGAATTTTTTCCTCCATCTCATCAATAATCTGACTACTAATTTCATTTTTGGAATATCTAATTTCACAAATATAAATGGTATTATGCTGTGTTTGAATCAGATAATCAATTTGACAGCCTTTTTGTTTCGTATTTTTCCTTTGAAAAAAGGGATTGTCGCAAACAATATCTCCTGGATTGATCCGTAGAGCTTGTTTTATTAAATGTCGATTGCTTAATACCAGATTTTCCACCTGGAGTCCCATGATGGTATTCCACCCCCTTAATAGAGTCAAAGAAGCCTTTGCCATATCCCCCGATTCGATTTTAAGCCGATTGGGAAGAATATATTTTAAATAAAACCGGGAGTAGTTGTCTCTGAGGCGATAATGGCTTAAATTGGAGAGTTTTCCATCCTTGATATTCCATGTAAAATCCCTGGATATAAAGCCTGATTTAATAAGATCATCTAAATAATCGGAAATATCTCCGCTCATCTTAAGACCTATTTTCTTACATATGGTCTGTTGGTCGGCTATTCCTTCGATTAAACATTGAACAATTTTTTTGTATAAAATATTTCTTGAAGAGAACAGATCGGAAAATATTTTTTCAAACTCATTAAATAATATTCCCGACTTATTAAAACATAAATGCCTAATATTTTCCTCTGCTGTTAGGACAGGGTTAATTTGTTCCAGGTATCTTGGAATCCCTCCAGTCACTGCAAGAAGCTGTAATTTTTCATGGGAGGAGATCTTATTGTTTTCAGAATTCCAAAACTTTGCACAGTCGGAAAGAGGAAGTTCATCTAAAGTTAAGGAGAGTGATTCCCGTCCTAAAAATCCTGTACTGCTCAATATATTTTTTTCTATCCAGGCTGTAGCAGAGCCGCAAATCGCCAAAATGAGTTGGTCATTTTTTTTAAAGTATAAATCCCACCCGTTTTTTAACTTACCCAGAAAATCTGGATCTTTTGACCCCATCCAAGAAATTTCATCCAAAATGATTAAAACAGGACCTTTCCCAGTGAACTTTGATAGCTCCCAAAACAAATCGCTCCAATCATCCTTTTTAAAATTCGCTTGATGTATCTGCCTTGCCAACTGTCCTGCAAATTCATCTCTTTGAGACTGTGCTGTAGTTGGTTCTGCAGGAAGAAGGCCCGAAAAAACGTAGGATTTTGGAATAAGATGAGAGAATTCTTCTAATAAACGACTTTTGCCAATTCGACGTCGCCCTTTAATGACAATCAAACTTGCTGATCGCCTACTTAACAAACCTTTAAGTGCATTCAGTTCTTCTTTTCTTCCTATAAACCGCATGATCAACCCTCAATAAACAGCATTTTATCTGTTTTTTGAGAAATTTTCAACCTGATTTTTTTGTATTTTTTCCATTTTATTCCAAATATAATGCTTTTATAGAGGGAAAATCACAAATCTCATAAAATAGCATTTTATCCATTTTATGAGATTATATGCATAAAGTCACAAAGTTAAATGTGTCAGAGATCTCACCAAATCAATCCCTAAATATGCATTTGCTAATTTAGGGACATATTTTTAACTAGCAAAATGAGTCTCTAAAATGGAAAATGCAGATTTGGGGCCCAGTCTATAGATAAAATCTCATAAAATAGCATTTTCTCTATTTTATGAGATTTTATGAATATATAGCACAAAGTTGAGTGCATAGAGGGGGGAGCAAACTGGGGATGGATCTGGCCCTGGACAGAGAACTTCGCTAGGCACTAAATAAAGAGTGGGCCTACGCGCGCATTCCATAGATTCTGCTCATATCATTCAAAAAATCTTCCGCGTGAATTGCAATGCAAGTATGAGACAGATAAAGCGCAAATGAAGCAGCCATTATTGCAAGGCCAACAGGTGGAAATATGTGGAACGTAATAGCACCGATTAAAAAAATGAGTGGATCATCAAAATTGGTCAATTCTATATTTCTATTTTTAAGCCCACCCATCTCATATACAACATCTCTAGCTTTCGTTGAAGTATTAAAAGCTTCTTGAGGGTTTCTAACATTCTTCAAATGCTCATTAAATTCACTTTTTAACAACAACATTTTTGCCGCTTGTATTACTAACCCCACAAGAGGTATTAGGCTAGTAACTTTAAAAAACATCGAATTAACAGGTTTATTTTTAATAAAATTACTAACAGCATTAATTGGATTAGCCATATTTACTCCTTATACTTATATTTTGTTTTAAAGATTAATTATAACATTTAAAATAAATACTTACAATTAAATTGCAAATATTAATACAAAATTAATACTACTCTAATAAATAACTAACAAAGTTAAGCGTGAACAGGGAGAGTTCACATTTTAAACGCGAAGTTATTTATTTGTAAAAATCTTCGCGCGTTTTCTTCCCCTTCTTCGCGATCTTCGCGTTAATATGTTTTGCGTAAGGTGTGTTAAAAACTTAATTTTAATAGCAAATCTATGCTATTTAGGGTTGGCAAAGATAAAAAAAATATTATGATTTATTATGCATGCTGACCGGTATCAGATAGCTCTTATTGCCTCGGGTATACTAGTAACAGCTCTGTTTATAGGATTTTTTTGGCGCGAGATTTTTCCTGATTACCGCATTTATCAGAATGCGTATGTAGCTTTGGAAGAGTTTCGCTCAACATATACTGGACAGCCTCCTCCTGACTTCAACTATGGTGTAAAGCAAATAGTATTAAATCCAACGGAGAATACGGCTCCTAGAATAGATCGTTGCACGACATGCCATGTGGCTTTGCAATTTGAACACTTTTCTCCCACCAAGATCGCCAAAGATGTGAATGGAAAAACGATCTTAAATGCCGATGGTACACCTTTGCTTGTCCCTAATGAAGACTATATTTGGAAACACTTAGATGATGCCATTGCAGATCTTCTTGATCCGAAAAAAAATGCTCAGCTAGGTGCATCACAAATCAAGGAAAGATTAAAGCAGGCAGAGGCCTATAAAGCGTTAAAAACAGTGAAAGAGGGTGATAATACTTATGACATGACAAAAGTTCTTGTCATGCATCCTTTAATAGGCCGCGAAACGCGCCCTTTTGAATACCATAATATCGATCAGTATGGCTGTACTTCTTGTCACAATGGTAATGGCCGAGCCTTAACCACTGATAAAGCACATGGACCTGTTTTTGATAGTACCTATGAAGAAGCTTTTGTAGGAGAAAAACCGCAATTTTTAGAACAAGATTCAAAAAATGATCCTCAATTTGCTCACCTTTATAACCACAAACCGGCGGATGCGCTCCTTTTTCAAACGACACCGATCTATGTAGGTGCATTAATCGAAGCAAAATGCGCGCAATGCCATCGGCCTACTACGCAAACTTTGCATCACTTGTCGAATGAAACTAATACTCTTGTCAAAAACCGCAATGATCTATCGACTGCCATCCAAACATCTCTCAAGAATGAAGAAGAGGATCTCATTACATCGCTAACTCTTTTGAATGGCTTAAAAAAGAATGGCTTTGAATCAACCCTCAAAGAGTTAGAAAAGAGTACTCAAGACTATACGTTGACCAAAGACGAACGAGATGCCTACTCGGCTCAGTTAACGCTTCTGCAAAAAGAGGGTTCACAAAATGCCATTAAATATTTTCAAGATCGTTTAAACAAATTACTTGGCTCTGAAAAATTGATCGAACCTCTTAATCAAGCAATCGCAAAAGGGCAATCTGTCGACACATTTGTTCAACAACAGAGGTCTTCTCCAGAAGCTACAGGCACCTTGTTCAAAAAATGGGATGCTGCTCAATATGCTCATGATCTAGTTGCTCATGCTAGCCTCACAGAATTTTCTTTGAAGGATACCACCCAAAATATTTCCAATATTGAAGCCCTCTCCTCTGACATCGATGCTCTTCTCAAAACCTACCAAAATGGTTCTTCACTCTTCTTTACCCAAGCTTGCTATGCTTGCCATCGTATTTCTGGACTATCCCGTGGAGGAGTTGGACCTGAATTGACTAGCGAAGGGGAATCATCACCCTGGTTTGTCAAAGAATCCATTTACTGGCCTCAAGCCGATCTAAAGACTTCTACAATGCCCAATTACCGTCTTGACCATGAAGAATTGGAAGCGCTTGTCACATTTCTGATGGGGCAGACTGGCCGCAATAAAGCTGTTTCGGAAACTGCCTATAAGATAGCAATTCAGCAGTGGGAAGCGGGTAAAAAGCAGGATTGGGAAAAGCCTATTTCCGCAGACAAAATCCAAGATCTTCATTATAGCATGATGGTCTTCGCTACTGAAGGATGCTCTGCTTGCCATCGTCTGCAAGGATTTGAATCTTCTGTAGGATTTAAGATCGAAAAGGATAAAAAACCCTCTTTTGATGAACTGTATGCAGAACAAGAGTGGTTTCAAAATCTCTTTCCAGAAACAATCACAGGCAGGCAACTCGTCGACGTCATCGATAAACATGCTAAAGAGATCGATCAACACATTGTAGAGGGCGTACGCAAAAAGGGCATCTTAGAAGATATTGAAGAAAAGATTCCAGGTGACATTGAGGCTCTATACACAAGCTTTAAATATGCCTCAAGGGCCAAAAATCATGATCTTACACCCGAACAAATTGCCATTTGGAAAGAGAGACTGCATCGCATCCTCATGCAATTTGTCCAAGAATATGGCCTTGGTAGACTTGTCGGACCACGACCCAACTGGTCTGGAGTCTACCGCACTGATACATGGCTGATGGAACACTTCCGCAATCCATCTGGTTCGACTCCTAACAGCATCATGCCAGCATTTCCTTTTGACGATACTAAATTTTATGCCCTCACTTATATGCTTGACCATTTAGGACGAAAAAATCGCGACGCTGTCCACGCTATATGGGAACATCGCGGATTTAATCCTGAACAGGCTTTTGAGATACACTGTTCCCAATGCCATGGTCCCTATCGGTTAGGTAATGGCCCTGTAGCAGAGTGGATCTATCCTATTCCTAAAAACCTCCGTAATGCAGAATTTTTACAAAACTTGACCCGTCATAAAGCTCATGAATCCATCCATTTCGGTGTGAAAGGCACGCCTATGCCACCTTGGGGCGAAGCACCCAAAGACAAACTAGGCTATGACGGAATTCCCGTTTTGTCTGACGATCAGATCACTCAAATAGTTGATTGGCTCTTCAGTCAGCTACCGGGTGGCACCGTATTTGAAGGTGAGAAGCAAGTACCTAAATGGGAATATACCCCAGCAGATGTAATCAAAGAGTTACGGCAAGAAAAGAGTGAAAATAAGCTTCTGCCAAAAGAGAAGAGAGAAGCTACGCCACCCTTATTAGCTTCTCTAAAACCTATGCTTCCTCCGCCTGTAAATGTACAAGAAATTTTTGACGTCTATCCCAATGATCCCGGCAAAGTAGAAAAATCGCTCTATTATATTAAACACAAATACTACACACCTGAAAACCTAGCTGCAGGCGAATCATATTTTGCATTGAACTGCGCTGTCTGCCATGGAAAGGATGCCGATGGAAACGGAACACGCGCTGGAATAATGGTAGGAGCAAAGCCCAGAATGCTCATTAATTTGAATTGGCTAAACACTCGCGATGATTTGCGGCTCTTGCGTTCAATAAAATATGGAGTCCCCGGTACCGCTATGGTAGCTTGGGGGGATCAGACATCCATCTTGCAGAGGCTTCAACTTGTTATGTTCATACGCTCGCTCAGCGAGCAGGCTGAACTGCGTGCAAAATTAAATACCGCTATTTATGAAAACTATGATCAGGCCATACAGAAAGTAGATTTAGAACGGAAACCCATCTCTAAAAAATTTGAAGAAGTACAACTACTGTATAATAAAGCTGTTCAAGAACGACGTAAAGCAGATCAAACAGTAGCTGAGGGGAGTATCTCTTCCGATCAAGCTACAGAGCTCTATAAAAAAGAGATCGAAGGACTAAAACAAGTCCGCGAGATAGAAAATGAAAATAATCTTTTTGATCAGTTACTCAGCACGATCAATCAAGAAAAAGAGCTCATGTTTGCTTTAGGAACTAACATTATCAATAATGCTGATACAAAATCATACCTAGATCTATTCGTGCAGGCCTTAGCCGATAAAGAGACACGGAATAAGTTAAAGGCTCAGCTCATTCAAGATTTGGATAAAAAAATTGCTTCTATCGACAAACAGAGCAAAGTCATCGAAGGAAAAATCATAACTCCTGAAACACAAGAAGAGCTTTCAGATAAACATAAGCAAAAACAAACTCTAGTTAATCTACAAAATAGAATTACAAGCGATTTTGAACAGCTCAACAAACTTGAAAAGAGTGAATTAAAACTAAAAGTTGACTTAAAGCTAAATTAAAGTAAATTTACTTTCTTAAGGAATCCTATGACTGTATCCACAACAACATCTGCACAACCTACCTACAACGACACAGCTGTAAAGTGGATGGTCTATCCTGCTATCATTTTCATGATTCTTGGCATGTTTTTTGGGGTGTTTATCGCTTTTAACGGCCTAGTCTTTCCAGACTACTTTTCAGGTGAGTATGTTCACTTTGGGAAGGTTCGTCCTGTACACGTAGGACACGTTACTCTACTCTGGCTGCTCTCTGCAAACGTAGGCCTTTTTTATTACTTCATTCCAAGGCTTTGTGGAGTACCCCTTTGGAGCACTCGCCTGGCAATTACCTCCTCTATCCTTTGGTGGGCCACTCTGATCCCCATGGTCTACTCATTTCCTTTAGGTACAAATTCGGGATGGGAATATGCCGAAATTCCAGAATTCCTCGGGTACATCCCCACAAAGGCTCTTTTTGCATTCTCTTGGATACTCACTGTTATCAATTTAACCATGACCATTGCAACACGCAAATTTGAAAAAATGTATGTCTCTCTCTGGTACACAATGGGTACCATGCTCTGGACAACTTTCACTATTCTGGTAGGTGTCTGGGGTATATGGCTCGTTCCAGGTGGAATTTCAAGAGTGAATGTAAACTTTTTTTATGTCCATAACCTTGTAGGCCTGATATTCACCCCTATGGGACTTGCACAGGCCTACTACTTCCTTCCAAAATTTGCGAATACCCCTATCTACAGCCACAAACTTTCCATGATTGGTTTTTGGACAATCGCTTTTACATACGCTTGGATAGGCTCTCACCATATCCTCCATGGCCCCATTTCTCAATGGCTGCAAACGACTGCTATCGTCTTTTCTATCTGGCTCTTCATCCCTGTTTGGTCTGTGGTTTACAATCTGTTTTCGACTCTGCGACAAAAATGGTACCTCTACAACGAGAGTGTTCCCATCAGATTCATTATCATGGGAGTTATTTTTTATTTAATCACTTGCGTTCAAGGCCCTCTGCAAGCACTTAGAAACGTTAGCGAAATCACTTCCAAAAATGACTGGATCATCGGCCATTCTCATATTTCCCTATTCGCAACCTTTACTTTCTTTGCAATTGCGGGAATCTATTGGGTCATTCCTGCAATTACAAAAAAACCTCTCTGGTCACAGCGGCTAGCCAGCTGGCATTTTAATTTAAGCCTATTGGGAAGTATCCCTTTTATTGCACCTCTTTGGATTGGAGGATTTCTGCGAGGCATGCTTTGGGCCACATGGGCTGACGGAAGCACCTATGCAGAGTATCATGCCAATTTAGCGGCTCTGCCTTTTATCGATACTGTTGCCGAAATGCATTACTGGTGGATGACCAGAGCTTATGGTGGATTGATCATCCTTTTTGCTAATTCTATATTTGTGATTAACATGTACAACACCATTCTCTTGCCAGCCCGACATGCTCCTCAAGAGGTTACGGCATGACAGAGGCAAACAATAAAAAAGGTTTTTGGCAATCTTTTGAGCTATCAGCACTCGTTGCGATCACAGGTATTATAGTCCTATTTTCCTCAGCAGTCATTGTTACATTAATTGCTCCCAACTTTGTCGATCCTACCTGGACTCAGCCGACAACACCTTATCAAGTGCAAATGCATGAAATTTCCGATCCTAATTTTTATATCAGCAGCTCTCCTATTCAACCTGAAGAAATACAAGCAGTCTATCACCTAAAAAATGGTTTTACACTACTTGCCTTCCAAGAAAGCTACACAACTCGAATTTTAGCCTCTAAAGAACTAGAAAAGTATGTGACTCGCTATCAGAGCAGCACCCCTTTAAAACTCACATCAAAAGTTCTGTTACTCAGACCACCTGCAGATAAATCAAAAGCCGATGCGCTTCAAAAAGAATTGAACGAAGAATGGAAAAAATCCAACCCAAAAGAAACCTCACCCAATTTTGTCATTCTAGAACTTTTCGAACCTAAAGAAAATGAAGCCTTCGCAGTTGCACCCACTGATGGAGTACTTGAGGACTGGGTCGACGAAAATTTTGTCATCTTAGACAAAAACAACCAACATTCCTATCACAACGATCCTGGAGTCATCTTTATCAACAATCCTTTGGAATACAAAGTCCAATATATTACTTACTTTGGTAAAAAGGGCTGGCTATATGACCCTGCAGGAGAACCTATTGCCTCTTTAGAACAGCTTAAAGGCGGTGATATGGGCTTTCGCTCTCGTCAAGAGCTTATCCAAATCGGCGAAACTATCTACGCTCACGAAGGCTGCTGGTATTGCCACACAGACCAAACTCGCACACTTGTCCAAGATGTCGTCCTTAATGGCTCTGACTCCTTCCCTGCTCCTCCCTCCTCACCTAACGAATACATCTACAACAGAATCACCTTTCCCGGCACGCACCGCATCGGCCCAGACCTCTCACGCGTAGGCATTAAAAGACCTAGCCGCGACTGGCACCGCTCACACTTCTGGTCTCCCAAAACTGCCAGCAAAGGCTCCATCATGCCAGCCTTCCAACACTTTTTTGATGAGGACCCTCGAGGCTCTTCCGTTCGAACTACCGGAATTCCCAATTACAAATTTGAAGCTATCTACCAATATTTGATGACTAAGGGCACACGCATTACACCGCCTACACAAGCCTGGTGGCTAGGAAAAGATCCCATCAACACCATTAATCTAATTGAAGGAGCACGCAGCAAATGACCGATGCAATTGGTGCATATGGCGGAATTTTAACATATGCAATGATCTTTGCTACAATGGGCTCAGCGCTACTAGCCTTTATCTTTTTTTGGAAAAATAAACGCCTAGACTTTGATGAAAGTCCCAAATACCAACTATTTGAAGATGAGAATGACCATGAGTGAAGAACCCGATTTATATGGAGATCCAGGAATCGCTTCAGGACACGGTAAAATTCCAAAGTGGCTGATATGGTCTTATATCTTGCTTCCCATCTGGGGCATTGTCTGGTTTATTCTTTATTGGAATGGATCGTGGGGATGGCTAGACCGAGGTTATTGGGAACAGCTGCAAAGAGCTTCCAATACCACATACCCTCAAATTAACCACATCGAAAAGCTTCATAAACTCCCACCACAGAGCAAATGAGAACACAGGTTTTCCAGGTTTACCGCAGAGC
>Ga0207072_1047_pt1 | contig 35193 bp, 31 predicted proteins | sample Alteio_BWMinHeat_68_FD_153570 | JGI IMG/M metagenome (GOLD analysis project Ga0207072, IMG submission 153570) | Enriched cells from forest soil in Barre Woods Harvard Forest LTER site, Petersham, Massachusetts, United States -... | ecosystem: Environmental > Terrestrial > Soil > Temperate forest >... | reverse complement strand
CCTCATTGACACATTTCGGATGATCCTTGTATTTCGCTATAATTTGCAGCGCAGGTTTTAGCAAAGGGATGCGGGAGGAATTATCATTTTTCTTACGATGGGTAAATATCCATTTCCCGCCATCAATGCCGGTCGTAATTTCATCCCGCGTCAGCTTTTTAACATCAGCATAGGACAAGCCGGTATAACAGCAAAACACAAATATGTCGCGTACATTGGCGACACGTGCTATTTTAAAATCCTTTTTCATGAGCCGGTTAAGCTGCAACTGGCTTAAAAATTCGCGTTCCTTAACTTTCGCCTTTGACTTGAATTCGGAGAAGGGATTATCCCTTAAAAGCTTTGGTTTAAGGATATAATTGTTAACGACCTTTTTCAGGTGCTTCAAATACTTTGCTGCCGAGATAGGCTGAATGCCGCAGTCCAATTTCAGATAATGATTAAAGTCATTGATGAAATTGTAATCAAGCCGCTTGATCGCCAAATCATCCGACTTATATTTTTTTTGAATATAGCCGGTCAGGTGCAGCAGGCAGGTACGATAACCCTTTAAGGTATTTTCTTCAAATTCCTTCCCGATCAGTTCCTCCATTTGTGTATTGTGCAACCGGAAAATCTCCAATAGCTGCGGCACCTTCTGCGGCTTATCCCTGCCAAGGAATTTATCACGTAAGGTTTCGGCTGTAATTTCCTGGTCATCTCTGACCATCTGCGCATGGACATTGTGCACCTTTTGTTGCAGGTCATCCAGGTGAAAATTAAGGGACCTGGAGGGTTCAGTTTTACAATTTTCACGGCCGGTTTTAGAACACCACTTTTCCGGATCGGCAGTTCTTGTGGTAGCGCATTCTTTAGGTAATCCATTGACCGTGAAGCGCATGTAGACAGGGATATTCCCTGATGTGTAGTTCTTTGGCTTCTTCAAATAGAAGAGCAGACTGTAATTTAATTCCATAAAACAAGCTTAAAATGTGAAACAAATTAAGTTTGCAGCTACCTCAGTTACAAGATGTGTTTTAATCGAACATCCTGTAATACAATAAGTTACGAAGTTTCCAGTGAGTCGTTTGGCTGACTTTCCCGACTCACCGAATTACTCACTGGAACTATACGATTTGGTGAATAAAACGGGGGTTTGCCGAAAAAAAAGAAAGCTGTAAATCAAGGATTTACAGCTTTTTGAATGATTTGACATCGATTTTTGTAGCCCGTAGGGGAATCGAACCCCTGTTTCTAGAATGAAAATCTAACGTCCTAACCCCTAGACGAACGGGCCATTTTGGCGTCTTAAATCTTAACATCAAAGCCTGAACAATTTGCGGCCCGGGACTTATGACTATCGACTTACGACTTCCTTTTTTGGGATTGCAAAGATATAGCTTTAAAGAGAAAATTAAAATAAAGTTTTAAAAATTTGACACGGGGATTTTTAAGTCCACAGACCATGGTCAATAGTCCATGGCTATTTGTGGAATTCAACTGCTTTTTCTCCATTATATATGGACTATGGTCCATCGACTACGGACTGCTCCCCTACAGCACCACGCCTTCGGCCGAAAATCGCAGGTCATTGGGGCCGGCCAGTACCGAATTGGCATAGCCGTTTTCGTTGATAAACAGTTTTTCGTTCTCGGCGCGGATGTGCAGGTCGCCGGCCATGAAATCGCCGGTTAGCCTGATAACGGCAACGGGTGTATTTACCTCCAGCTCGGCAGATATATTATGTTCCAAAGCCATGGCCGACTCATCGTCGAGCTGGTGAACCTGTATCAAAACAGAGCCGTCGGGTTTCAATATACATATACTGTCGCGTTCCTTTTTAAGGGTGTAGGGCGCGCCCGTTTTCAGGTTATTGGCCACCACTACGATCTGTGTTCCGTTTACATCCTGTATGTCCAGGTCGATATTCAGGGCGGATGTTTCTGCGTGCGGCAGATCGTGGTAAATGGCATTGATCCTTAAAAAAGTTTCTTCACCGGTCCCGCTGTAATTGATCCTGTTGCGCGGAACCACAAAGGCGTTTGAGCCGATAACAAATGCGTATTTCATAGCCGGTTAGTTTTTATATTGATATAATACGATAAGTGCCGAAATTGTTTAGCTGCTGCGGGCCGGGTGGGAAAATCCAAAAAAAATGCGTTCCGTATCTCACCCCGGAACGCACACAACATCATTTATCAAATAATGCTGATCAACTAAATCTCAGATATCATGTTTATGATCATCCAAGGTCTTTATTAGGTGCTAAATGTTTTATGGTCAGCACGTTAAAACTCTTTTTGTCAAATGGTTGTACCAAGATTATACAATGCCTGGTACGAATTGTTTTAATAAAACTATATTTAATTTTATAATACAAGCTCAACGATGCGGCCCGGATTATATTATATTTAAAACTGTAAAATTAACAATTAATCCTAAAAATCGCATAAAAAGGGCCATATTGTTCTCAACTTTTGAGTAAAACTCTCATTACAATGATAAAAAAACTATTATTCGTGCTTTTGCTCCTGCCGTCGGTTTTACCGGCGCAAAAATATTCTGCGCATGAAATTGCAAGGTTACGACGCGAGGCTGCGAACGTAACCATCATCAGGGATAACTGGGGCGTGCCGCATATTTATGGTAAGACAGATGCGGATGCCGTCTTCGGCCTGATGTACGCACAGTGCGAGGATAATTTTAAAGGGATAGAAGAAAATTATCTATACCAGCTTGGCCGCCAAACGGAAGCCCGGGGCGAAAAAAACCTGTATACCGATATTACCCTGCAGCTGGTGGCCGACAGCGCCGATGCGATAAAAGATTATAAAACAAGCGCGCCCTGGTTCAAAAAGCTGATGGACGCTTTCGCGGATGGGATAAACTATTACCTGTACAAACACCCGGAAGTTAAACCAATGGTATTTCACCATTTTGAGCCCTGGTACGCGCTGATGTTTACCGACGGCAGCGTATCGGCCACGGTTACGGGCGGTATAAATATGAACGAAACACGCAATTTTTATGACGGTGGCCCGGAAAAATTGGGGGCTGTTTACAAGCCGGCTATCGATGAGCGCGAGATGGGCTCGAACGGGTTTGCGATAGCGCCGTCGCGGTCGGCATCGGGGCATGCACTGCTGTATATCAACCCGCATGTGCCATTTTACTTTCGCAGCGAGGCGCAGATGGTAAGCGGCGAAGGGCTCGATGTGTACGGCGCGGTTACCTGGGGCCAGTTTTTTGTTTACCAGGGCTTTAACCCGCACTGCGGCTGGATGCACACCAGCAGCTATGCCGACGTAGGCGACCTGTACGCCGAAAAGGTATCGAAAAAAGACGGCAAATGGTACTACGAATACAATGGCACATTAAAGCCTGTCACCGAACGCAAGCTGGTGCTGAATATTAAGAACGGCAACGGCTTCGAAAAAAAGACCATCACCGGGTATTACACCCAGCACGGCCCGGTGCTGGGCAGCCGCGGCGGCAGGTGGCTGGCATTGAGGGCAAACAACCGGTCGTATAAGGCATTGCTCGAGTCGTGGCTGATCACGAAGGCCAATACGTTTGCCGAATACAAAAAAGCGATGGGGCTGCTCTCGAACGCTACCAACAATACGGTTTATGCCGACGACAAGGGGAATATCGCATTCTGGTACGGCAACTATATGCCCCGGCGCGACCCGAATCTCGACTGGACGCTGCCCGTCGACGGCTCGACATCCGCCACCGACTGGAAAGGGCTGCACAGCGTGGACGAAATCGTCCATGTGTATAATCCGTCAACAGGCTGGATTCAAAACTGCAACTCCACGCCGTTTGCTTCATCTGGCATAGCCAGTCCCGATAAAAATAAGTACCCGGCCTATATGGCGCCCGACGGGCAAAATTACCGCGCCGTAACCGCGATAAAGCTATTGGAAAACGCCAAAAACCTCACGCTCGACGGCCTGATAACAAAGGGCTACGACCACTATCTATCGGCGTTTGACGACCTCCTGCCGCCGCTGTTTAAAGCCTACGACGAGGCGGCCGACTCGGTAAAGCAATCGCTGGCTGAGCCGGTGAAAAGCCTGCGCGAATGGGACAGGCGCACGACAGTCAATTCGGCTGCGGCCACGCTTGCGCTTGAATGGGGCGGACTGATGTACCGCGCGATGCCGCAGGCAAAAACGACCGAGGCCAGCACCTATCAAACCACCCGCGTAAACGAAATGCTGCACAGTATCAGCAATAAGCAAATGCTGGATCACTTTAGGGAAGCAATAAACAGCCTGAAGAATCATTACGGCACCTGGGATGTAAAATGGGGCGATATCAACCGCTACCAGCGCCCGGCCGACGGGGTTAGTTTTAGCGATGATGCGCCGAGCCTGCCGGTGGGACTAACGTCATCGGCATACGGCCAGCTGCCGTCGTTCCAGAGCCGGGCGATGAACAATACCAAAAAGCGGTATGGCTACTCGGGCAACAGCTTTATTGCCGCGGTTGAGTTTGGTCCGCGCATAAAAGCAAAGACGGTGATCACCGGCGGTCAATCATTTGATCCGAGCTCAAAACATTTTACCGACGAGGCGCAGATGTATATCGACGGCAAGTTTAAAGATGTGCTGTTTTATAAAAGCGATGTATTAAAACACGCCGGGAAGATATACCACCCCGGGCTTTAGGTAATTTCAGAAATTGTTTAAGCTGACCGCCGGCTATTCATACTGCGCCTTGATTCATTGCCGTTGACTTCAGTCAACGGTTTATAAAAAAGGACATTAATGGCTTTAGCCAAAACCCGACATATCGGCTTTTCGCATTATTTGGCTAAAGCCAGTCTCATGGATTTATTTATCCGCCGGCTGAAGCCGGCGGCAATGAAAAATCTATCTGCTTTTAAATCTTTTCAGACAAAATTCAAAAAACCCTTTAATTCTTTGTCCTTGTACGTGGCTGCCGTTTGGGGATGCCTGTTTTCGGGGTCGAACAGGAAGGTTTCGATGCCCAGCTCATTGGCCGCTTTTATTTCAGATTCGGGGTCGTCGCCGATCACAAGGATCTCGGCGGCGGTATAATTATGTTTTTGCATAATCGCTGCAAATGCATCTTTTTTGGTTTGGTCGGATGTGTCCGGGTCAACGATATGCACCTCGCGGAAGTCGTCCTCAATGCCCAGCATTTTCACCTTGCTCCATTGCAGCTTATAAAACCCGGTTGTTACCAGGAATTTATCATGCGGCGCCGACCTGACATGCCGGTATTGTTCAAAGGGCTGCATGGGCAGGTCGTAGGTCATGTTTCTTAGCAGCTCAACGCCCCTGGCCTTAAGTTCCGGGCTGAAATGGTATTTATCGGCAACCAGCTGGAAATTCCTGCGGGTCAGCTCGTCTTTTGCTTTTTCCAGGTCGTCGTAATTTACGCTTGTTTCTTCACGGTCGATCAGGTCGAACAGTTGTTTGAAAAGATGATCTGCGATAGAGCTAACGGGGTAAATGGTATTGTCGAGGTCTAAAATTAAGGCACGTTTCATTTGGCAGCTAAGTTATGGGATTGGCGGGAAATATGGGTGCATTGCCGGCGGGTTGACTCACCCCGACATCGCTTCGCTTGTCGACCCTCTCTACCTTCGGTAAAGAGGGTGAAGAAAACAAAATAATATTTCCTTCCTTACCCTCTTTCCGGCCTGCCGGAGAGAGGGTGGTCCAGCGCAGCGCAGACCGGGTGAGTCAACTATGCGCGTGCCATTTGCAGTTTATTTATTTTTAAATAAAACCCTTATATTCACTCTTTGAATATTCCTAAATATCACAATATGAAAAAAATGTTTAACCCGGCATCGTTGCTTACAGCGGTGATGCTGTTTTTATCGTCCCCGGCAGTTTTCGCCATCGACACAAAAGATACCCGCATGCTGTCGCAGCCTGCGGTAAGCGCCAACCACATCGCGTTCATTTACGCGCAGGACCTGTGGGTGGCTAACCTGGACGGCTCGCAGCCGAAACGGCTCACCATCGACGAGGGTGTTGAATCAAACCCCATGTTTTCACCGGATGGCAGCCTGATCGCGTTCAGCGCGCAGTATGACGGCAATACCGATGTATATGTGATCCCCGTTGAGGGCGGCATCCCCAAACGCCTTACCTGGCATCCGGCCAACGATGTGGTGAAAGGCTTTACGCCCGATGGCCGTTCCGTGTTGTTTACCTCGAACCGGGTGGCATCCAATAACCGTTACTCGCAATTGTTTACCGTGCCCATTACCGGCGGACAGGAACACCAGCTCGAAATTCCCAACGCGTTTACCGCTACCTATTCGCCGGATGGCAAATGGATGGCTTATACCCCCATTGCCGACGCCTTCCGCCAGTGGAAAAACTACCGGGGCGGCTCGGCGGCTACCATCTGGCTGTTCTCGTTTGCGGATAAAAGCATTGTTGAGATCCCGAAGCCGGCCGGCGGATGTAATGACACCGGCCCGATGTGGATGGGCAACACCGTTTATTTCCGCAGCGACCGTAACGGTGAATTTAACGTGTACAGCTATGATACCGACACCAAAGCGGTTAAGCAGCTTACATCGTTCAGCGATTTCCCGGTATTGAACGCTTCAAGCGGGAACGGGAAGATCATATTTGAGCAGGCCGGCTACCTGCATTTGCTCGAGCCGGGCTCTGCGTCGCGAAAGCTGACCATCGGCATAGCCGCCGACCTGCTCGAGCTGCGCCCGCGTTTTGCTACCGGGACCAAATATATCCGCAGCGGCGATATTTCGCCGTCGGGGCAGCGCGCGGTGTTTGATTTCCGCGGGGATATTATTACCGTCCCAGCGCAAAAAGGCGATTATCACAACCTTACCTTAACCACCGCGGCGCATGAGAAATATCCGTCGTGGTCGGCTGATGGCAGATGGATAGCGTATTTTTCGGATGCATCCGGAGAGTACACGCTGCACATCAAATCGCAGGACGGCAAGGGCGAAGCCAGGAGCTATAAGCTTACCGGGAGCGGCTTTTACGCCTACCCGAAATGGTCGCCGAACGGGAAACATATCGTCTATACCGACAATGCGCGCAACCTGTATGTCCTTACCCTGGCCGACGGCAGCATCAAAAAGATCGGCTCGGACGACCTGTACATCCCCGGCGCCTTCCGCAATATGTTTAACGACTGGTCGCCTGATTCAAAATGGATCGCCTATACGGTGATCACCGATACCTATTTTAAAAGGATCTACTTTTACTCTGTCGAGCAGGACAAGGCATTTGCCGTAACGGACGGCTTATCCGATGCCGACGAGCCAAAATTCAGCCGCGACGGCAAATATTTGTATTTCCTGGCTTCGACCGACGCGGGGCCTGTGCTGAACTGGTTCGACCAGTCGAGCGAGGACATGAAACGCAGCAACTCCATCTATCTGCTCACGCTGCAGCGCCAAACGCCGTCGCCGCTATTTAGAGAAAACGATGAGGAGATCATAAAAACCGATTCCGCCGCAAAACCGGCCGCGCCGGCGGACAAACAGGCACCCGCGCCGGTGGTTACCGGCATGCATATCGACTGGGACGGCATCGAAAACCGCATCGTCGATCTGCCTTTAAAGCCGGGCAATTATTCGCAATTGGGCGTTACCGCCGACGGCGACCTGCTTTATGTAGATATTGACGCGGCAGGGGCTGGCAAAATGCACCGGTACAGCTTTAAAAAACGGACCGACAGCGAGGTGCTTGATATGAACGGCTACGACCTCTCGGCCAACGGCAAAAAAATGCTGTTTACTGCCGGCGGGAAATTCTATATCAGCAATGCCGGCGAAAAACCCGAGCCCGGCAAGGGCATGCTCAATACCGACGCCCTGCAGGTAAAGATAGAACCCGCCGCCGAGTGGCCCGAAATATTTGACGAGGCCTGGCGCATCAACCGCGATTACTTTTACGACCCCGGCATGCACGGCGCCAACTGGAACGCGATGAAAAAGAAATACGCCGTGTTCCTGCCCGACCTTGCTTGCCGCGACGACCTGAACACGCTGATCCAGTGGATGTGCAGCGAGCTTTCCGTAGGCCACCACCGCATTACCGACCCCGGCGACCACCTGCACCAGGCCGACAGGGTGAACGGCGGCCTGCTTGGCGCGGATTACGTGGTTGCCAATAACCGCTACCGCATCAAAAAAATATACGGCGGGCTCAACTGGAACCCCAACCTGCACTCGCCGCTTACCGAACCGGGCGTGGTGGTGCATACCAACGATTACCTGCTGGCCGTGAACGGCGTGGACCTGCCGGCTTCCGAAAACCTGTATAAGCTGTTTGAAAATACTTCCGGCAAAATTACCGAGATCACCGTTGGGCCGAACCCGGGCTATGAAGGGTCACGCGTGGTAAAGGTGGTGCCCGTGCCCAGCGAGGCCGCCCTGCGCAACCGCGACTGGGTGGAAAACAACCTGCGGAAAGTGACCGAAGCAACGAACGGCCAGGTGGCTTATGTGTACGTGCCCAATACGGCCAACGAGGGCCACGACTATTTTAAACGGTATTTTTACCCGCAGGCCAACCGCAAGGCCATTATTGTCGACGAACGCTTTAACGCAGGCGGGCAGTTAGCCGATTATTATATCAACCTGCTGCAGGCGCCTTACCAGTCGTACTGGAACATGCGCTACGGGCACGACCTGAAAACACCGCATGGCTCCATACAGGGGCCAAAGGTGATGATCACCGACGAAACCGCCGGCTCGGGCGGCGACATGCTGCCCTGGATGTTTAAGAAATTCAAGATCGGCACGCTCGTGGGCAAACGCACCTGGGGCGGCCTGGTGGGCATTTTGGGCTTCCCCGAATTTTTGGACGGCGGCGGCGTAACCGCGCCCAACGTAGGCATCTGGACCAAGGAAGGTTTCGTGGTGGAGAACGTTGGCGTGGCCCCCGATATCGAGGTGGAGCAAACCCCGGCCGATGTGATCGCCGGGAAGGACCCGCAGCTTGAAAAAGCCATCGCCGTAGCCTTAGCCGAGCTGGCCAAAAATCCGCAGGAAGCGCCGGCACGGCCGCCGTACCCGGTGAGAGTGAGGCAGTAATTTAAGTGCGCTTACCCTCTTTCCGGTTTGCCGGAGAGAGGGTGCGTATAATTTTGTGTTGAAACTGTTTGCTAAGTAAAGAGTGCTACGAGCGGGGGTGCGGTGGCAGGGAGGAAGAGGATTAACGGACGGGATGAAGATTATAGCGAAACCCTAAAGCATAACATTTTATAATAAATTAATATTTATTATTGTAATTAATATGTCTGGTCGTGCTTCAATAACACCTAAAGTTCTTAAATGGGCGCGCGAATCTGCTCGGATGTCGCTGGAAACAGCTGCATCTAAAATTCAGGTTTCACCGGCAAGACTTAAAGAATGGGAAGAGGGCGAAAACAAGCCAACTATAAATCAAGCACAAACTCTGGCTAAAGCCTACAAACGCCCGTTTGCACTTTTTTTCTTACCTGAAATACCCTCGGACTTTCAGCCATTGCAAGATTTCCGAAAACACGATTCTAAACCTCTGGGTACAGCGTCTTTGTTTATTATAAGAGAAATACAACAAAAACAAGTTTGGTTAAGCGAATTTAACCAGGAAAGTGGCGAAACGCCATTACCGTTTGTTGGAAAATACAATTTGAATGATAATCCAAGCGCCGTAGCAAACGACATTTTAACAACCTTGGAAATTAGTCCTGGCAACTATCTATATTCAAATCCCATGAAGGAATGGATTGGAAAAGCTGAACTAAATGGGATTTTTATATCAAGAACAAGTTTCATAAACAATGCTTTATTGCTAGATAAAAATGAATTAAAGGGTTTCGCTATCGCAGATATATATGCCCCTTTTATTTTTATAAATTCTGATGATTGGACTGCTCCCCAATTATTTACATTAGTGCATGAGCTTGCTCATATTTGGATTGCAAAAACAGGCATATCTAACGACATTGACCTAACAATCGAGCCCGCTTCTAATGTACACCCAATTGAAGTTTTCTGTAACGAGGTGGCTGCGGCAGCATTAATGCCTCAGAACATTTTAGCGAATTTCAATCAATCAATCTTTTCAAATAACCTTGAATTATTTAGTGAGGCTAAATTATTGGGCGTAAGCACATTGGCATTGATTACTCGCGCGTACAATTTACGGGTCATTTCCTATAATAAATATAATGAGCTTAAATCAATAGCGCATCAAGATTTTAACAATTATATACAAAAGGAAGAGGCGAAAGCAATCGAAATAAAGAAAAAGGACGGTGGTCCAAGTTATTATAGATTAGCTTTAAATAAAAACAGCAGGCTATTCACTCAGATAATATTGAGTTATTTTAAAAGCGGAATTATACAGCCAACTACCGCGAGCAGTCTTTTAAATGTCAAGGTAAATAATTTTTCCAAATTAGAATCGCTTATCAATCAGTGAGTAGCTACCCCCATACTTATTGTTTGGACACAAATGTGTTAATAGTGGCTTGGCGAAGTTATTATTCGCCAGAGTTTTGCTCCTCTTATTGGGATAGTTTAAATAGTCTTGGCCAAAAGGGCATTATCTATATTCCTCAAATGGTATGCGAAGAAATCACCAGATTAGATGATGATTTAGCGCACTGGTTAATGCAAAGTAACATCGCAGTTCATGAAATTGATGAAAACGTATTATACCATTTGGATTTGCTTTATGGCGCACATCCGTCACATAAATATTTAGTAGACAATATTAAACAGCGTTCTCTCGCTGATCCGTGGGTAATTGCGCACGCTATGAGTACCAACTCTTGTGTTGTTACTAAAGAAGCTCAGGTTATTAGCCCAAATCCCAATAATATAAGAATCCCAAATGTTTGTTCAAATCTAGGATTAAAATGTATCACCGATTTTGATATGATTAAGGAATTAAATATCAGTTTTACTTGTACTGTCTAAACGGGACACTTGCAGCAGCGGGCGAAGAGTATTTATACTAATGTTTGTACGTCATTGTAAAGGTTATTCACCTCTGTAATTATTTTCATTAATTGATTTGAAACATCGAGATTTGACTTTAATATCTCAACACTCAACTCAGCGTAAACTTTTATCTTTTTATTTTCAACATACTGTATTACAAATTTCTCTTTAGGAAATCTGAGTTTTAACACGCCATGTATGTAGATATTCCTATCTTGAATATATCTATAAAAAGTACTGGTTACATTTTTTATTTTCTCAGTTGTATTCAACTCGTCTATCTTCTTTATTTCGGAGTATTTCTTTAAAAAATCACTAAAAATATTTCTTAACCCCATAAAGTCTATTGCCATTATTTCTTCTTGTGTTTGCTTTAATTCTTTTACCGTTAATAGAAAATCTCTCAGTTGATTATTAAGGGTTTCTGCGTTGTTGTTGCAATGATTAATTAGACCTTGAAATTTATGATAAAATTCTATATTAGTGGATGTCACGATTGGGGCTTTAACCACTGCCTGAAACTTATTTATTGCTTTTGATTGATACAGAACTTCCATTGGTTTTTTAATCGCCACTCCACTTTCCCTTATCATGTAATTCAGCTTTTTAGTAACTTCAAGCGCCACCTGAAAAGGTCCATCCTTTTTCACTACGATAGATTTTGGACTTTGCAAGTTCATAAATCTAAGTTATCAATTTATCTCTTATATTGATATTTACATTAGTTTGGGGGAAATAATTGTATTTCATATATTGAGTGGCTCTAAGCCTATTTTTTATGAAAAAAATATCTAAGAAGAGTAGAAGATTTTGGTATTGGCTTATCCCCATTTTAGCAGGAGTTATTATAGCTTTTTTAAAGGTATTTCATAAACCGGCAAGCTATCAGACAAATCATGTCGTAACCAAGACAAACAATATTAACTTCCCAAAAACTGAAAATAAAAATAAAGGTGATGTAGTATATAGGGATAAAATAGTTAACAATTATCACGTCCCCGAAAAAGAGGCTGTAAAGCCCCCTAAAAAGTCTCACGCCACAACTGAACAGTTACCCGCAATAATTAATAAAGGAAACCTAAGTGTCGGCCAGCAGGGCGGTACTGTTAACCAATATACAGTTCCTGAGTTACCTGATAGACAACTTAATGATGCTGATAAAGAGTCCATTAAATCACTTATAAAACCCGGCTATAACATAGAGTTCACTGTAATAACCTCCAATAGTGAGGAAGCACAAACTTATGGTTTGCAATTGCTTGGTTACCTACAACATAATTATAATGTTACCAACTCCACACTTATTGGCATGTCGTCTGAAAATAAACGAAGTGGTCACAAAAGATTTTATGCAGATGTGGACGATGGTCAGAAATTGGTTAAGATTCTTGTGCAATCGCAAAACTAAAAAAGCAACAAAATAATTACTACCAACCAGCCCGAAATAGCTACTATTTCCACGAATCTGATATATTTTTTTTCTTTGATTGGACTCATCTTTAGAGGTTGAGGTTTAATGTAAAAAATAAAGATTATTGATTTATTCAAGCTCTTGTTGAATACTTTTTATTGCCCATTTGGTATATAGTGCCTAGCCCTTTTTTCATTCTGAGTGACAACGAAGAATCTTCTTCGCTGTACATGTAAGCAGAAGACTTATCGCATGAAGAAGATTCTTCACTGCGTTCAGAATGACAAAGAAGTTTGCATAGTTCGAAATCATAAGAGTACTACCCCTTACTCAACACCCTGTTCACCGTCGTAGTACCTATTTTTAAATGGGCGGCCACCTGGCGGATGGAGAGGCCCTGGCTGCGGAGTTCGTGCACCTGCTGCCGGGTTTCGTCGCTGAGGCCGGTGCCGGGTCTTTTCAGGTGGGTGGCTTCGGAATCGTAGCCAACAAATTCGAACCCTAAAAAGCTTTGCTGTTTTACAATGCGGAAAAGGCATACGTGGTTAGCGCCGTAATCGCTGCCGCTGTTGCGCTGCTTTACCTACTTGATGTAGCGCAGGTGCGGGTTTTGGTGGCTATGGCCGATGGCAAAGGCGCTGTCGGCAAAGTTGATGAGCATTTTGCTGCCCTGCAGGTCGTTTACAGTAATGGGGTTGTAGAGGGTGCGCTTGGGCGTATGCGCCAGCACGAGCACGCTGAGGCGGTGCTTTGTTTTGAGCGTTTTGAGCATTTTGATGAGGGGCAGCGCCGCCGTGGCCTGCGTTACCGCGCCACCCACGCAGGTGATGTTGTCGATAATGAGCACCCGGGCCTTGGTTTGCTCCACTGCGCCCTCGATCTTCCTTTGCATGTAATCTTCGTAATTGTCGTACATCAGCGGGTCGTCGCCGCCGGGGTTAAATTCGGCGCGGATAAAGTTTTCGCCAAAGTGGTGCGCGCCGTGTACCTGGTCGAAGTACCGCGCCTTGAACTGCGCTGTGCTGAGCTCGAAATCGATATAAAGCACTTTGAGCTCTTCGTTCACCTCGCTGCCGAAGGGCTCCATGCACCCGGCCTTGCCCAGGCAGTAGCCCACCTGCACGGCGAGGATGGATTTGCCGAGGTTGGTATCGGCAAACAGGACGCACAGCTCGTGCTCGTGCCACAATGTGCCGAGCAGCCTGCGCGCCGCGGGCTTGCTGTATTCTTCCTTGAGCCACTGGTCGGCGGGCTTGATATGGAAAAGCTCCTTTGCAGGATCTCCGGCGAGCATGTAGCGGGCAAGGTATGTTTCACGCTGCTTTTGGGTGGTTTTTTGCGCCTCGCGGCGCATGTCTTCGATGAATTGGGGACGGTCCATTTGATTTCGGATTTCGGAATTACAATTTCGGAAGTAGGATTGGGGGGAGAAACAAATATAAAGATAATTCTTTAAAAATACAAATTTATTACAGAGATTAGTGGTTGGAGGTTAGAGATTGGGTAATTTGGTTGGCAAAAATTGTGTTTTATGCGTAACCAGGTGTAACCAGGTGTTCCGGGTGGTACAGTGGTACAGTGGGCGGGGTTAGCGGGCAAATTCCTGTTCCCGGGGATGGGCGCGGTACATCAGGAAAAACCCCGCGGATGATGCCAGGCATAAGCCGGCGAGCATCCACCACAACAGGCTGAACCCGCCCCGGGCGATCATGACGCCGCCGATGATGGGCGCCACGATTTGCGCCGACGACCAGGCCATGCTGTACAGGGCGGCGTACTCGCCGCGGTTGTGGTGGATGGAGCGGCCTATCCAGAACGCGTTCATAAACGGCATGGTAAGCATCTCGCTAAAGGTGATGATGATAACGATCAGTATGGCCATCACTGCCGTGGGCGGGACGAGGTTTATCAACACAAAGCCCGCTCCGCCCAGTAATATCCCGCCGGTAATGTAAACCAGCCCGTGCCGCCTGCCCTCGAGGTTGTGGATGAGCACCATCTCGACAAAGGCGATGATCACCCCATTGAGCGCGAGCAGGAAGCCGATGAACCGCTCGCTGAAGTGCCAGTCGATCTTATAAAACGCGGGCTCCATGATCATGAACTCGTAAAAGCAGACGAAGAAAAGCGTCCCCAATAAAATAAACAGCAGGTAAGTTCTGTCGCGGTAAGCCGAAATACGGAAAGAGCTTTTGTCGCGCGCTTTCATGGTTTTCACGATTTTTGCTTTGGGCATCAATATCATGAGCAGCACTGCCGCCAGGATATTGGTGCCGCCGTCAACCCAGAACAACAAATGGTAATCAACCGCGGCAATAAAGCCGCCCAACCCGCCGCCAACCGCCCAGCCAAGGTTTATAGCCAGCCGGTTGAGTGAAACGGAGCGCGTTTTATTTTCGTCGCTGCTGTAATGCGCCACAGCCGCCGAGTTGGCCGGTCGCACCGATTCGTTGCACAAGCTCAATACAAACGCGCAAATGCCCAGCGATAAAAAGGTATGCTGGTAGCCGAGCACAAAAAACAACAGTCCGCCCGTTACCAGCGCGCCAACCTGCAGATCGTAAAACCCAAAATTGTCCGTCAGCTTGCCGCCGATGAATCCCCCGCAAATCGACCCCGCGCCAAACAGCGCCATGATGTAGCCGGCATGCTCCATATCGAAATGCAGTTTTTTGGCGCAGTACACGCTCATAAACGCCACCACCATGGTGCCGCTGCGGTTGATCATCATCACGATGCTCAGATACCAGCTGTTACGTGAAAGGCCGCTGTAGGCTTGCTTGTATAATTGGATAAAGGAGGCGAACATGGAAACGTAAAAGTACCTTTTTGGGGTGAAAGGTGAATTAATGAGTAGTGATTTTGCCGCTATTTATCCTAAAATCTTTTAATCCTGCGAATCATAGTTATTTTTGCCCCCTAATTATTTTACGTGGGGAAAGACAAACTAAGACGTTTCGCCGAGGTAAACACGTTCAGCAACGTTTTGCAGCTTGATGAGGGAAAGCCTTTACGGGGAGAATGGAGCAAAAGTTTTTTTAAGAACAACCATCCGCTGGTGCTCGAGCTGGCATGTGGTAAAGGCGAGTACGCGGTTAACCTGGCGCGGCTGTTCCCCAATAAAAACTTTATCGGGATCGATTATAAGGGCAACCGGATATGGCGCGGGGCTAAAACAGCTTTAGAGGACGGCGTTAACAATGTCGGCTTCCTGCGGATACAGATCGAAACGATCCTTGACCACTTTGCGCCTGGCGAGGTGGATGAGATATGGATAACCTTTCCCGACCCGCAGCCGCAGGTGAGCCGCGAGAAAAAGCGGCTTACCTCGCCGCGGTTCCTGGAAAAATACAAGCAGCTTTTAAAACCCGGCGGCGCGGTTAATTTAAAAACCGACAACGACGGCCTGCACGCCTACACCTCCGAAAAAATTGATGAGCTGGGCCTGAACCTGCATGTCAAAACGGAAGACCTTTACCATTCGGAATTTGCGGATGAGGTGCTCTCGATCAAAACCTATTACGAAAAAAAATATCTGAAGGACAATAAAAATATTAACTACCTTAAGTTCTCATTTGACCGATAATGGAAGATAATTTTTTCGACAGGGTATACGAAGTGGCCCGGCTGATCCCGCCCGGCAGGGTTACATCGTACGGGGCCATCGCATCGTATTTAGGCACAAAGGGCTCGTCGCGGATGGTGGGTTACGCCATGCAGGCCTGCGGCAGGGTGCAGCCGCCCGTCCCGGCCCACCGGGTGGTAAACCGGCAGGGATTGCTCACCGCAAAATTTCATTTCGGCGGCGACCGGATGGAGCAGATGCTCGAAAGCGAAGGCGTAAAAGTGATCGACGACCAGGTGCAGAATTTTAAAACGGTGTTCTGGGACCCGGAAATTGAGCTCGCATTATAAAACTAAACCTTGTCGGGTGCCTTTAATCCCCTGTAATCGGTCAGCAAAAAAACAACCAGTATAGCCGCGCCGAATACCATATAAAAATGCCTGGCATCGGGGTGGTGGGTTAAGAAGCAATATGCCATAATAATTAATAACAAGCCAACAATAAATTCAATTAGCCCGTGAACCGGCAATGGGATAATTTTAACAACGCCGGCGCTGTAATTGGTCAAAAGTGTCAGCACCAAATGAACGCCTGCCAGGGCATAGGTAAACAGGGCCACCCGCCCGGTAAATCCAAAAATCAGGGGCGACGCGAGCAGGAACACCACTACCAGGTAGTCGATGATCCCATGTACTTTGGGAGAAATAATTTTCATTGTTTAAGGTTTTGAATGGGTTAATACGCTAATCTACCAATTAAATTTAAACAAAATGTTAATTATCAATTATTTGTAGCAGCTCCATCCGGTTGCCAAACGGGTCCAGGAATGAAAAGCGCACCCGGCCGGGTATAACGGGTTCTTCGGATATTTCAACGCCGTGCTTTTCCAGCTGTTTTCTTGCCGCGGCAATATCGGCAACTTCAAATGCAGAGTGCCTGATGGTTTTTATCTGGATATCTTCCACGCCTATATGCAGCTCAATATCGCCAATGGCAAACCAGTGTCCCGGCGCGGGAAAAACCTCCGGACGGTGAATTTCCGTTAGTCCCAGCACATCTGTATAAAAAAGCCTTGCTTCTTCCAGCCTTTCAGACGGTGCGCATATGTGGATATGGTTTATCCGGTTAAATTCGATCATTATTCGTTTTCGGCAAAGGTTAGTACGTAGTTGTTGTTATCAAGAATGGAAAACTCGGTGGCGCCGTAAAAAGTTTTTTCTATCCCTTTTAAAACGGTGACCTTATCTTTAATCAATTCAAAAAACTCGCGGATCTTTTTGAGCTTGATATAAAACAGCAGCGAGCCGCCGTTTTGCCGGCTGATGGCGGGCAGCTCTTCGCCCAGGCTCCCGAAGGATTGGAACATGAAAGTAACTTCGGAATTGACCACCATGGCCCAGATGAGATCTTCGCCGGTTTCGGGCACGGTCATTACCAGCTGAAACCCGATCGACTGATAAAATGCGATGGTTTCGGTCATGTTGTTTACAAAGATGTTGGGGGATAAGCTATCCATTTTTTTATGATTATAAGGTGATAAAAATAAGTTTTTTTATTTCGAATTTCGCCGGTATCCCGCAGGGTGTGGCGATTAAAGCACTCTTTGTTTTTTAGGGTAATACAAAGAAAACAAGGGGTAGTGACAACCCTATGTCAGCAGTTGAAATGCGGAAGTCGGAATGCCGAGTGCGGAATGACCTAATTATTGCGGAATGCCGATTGCGGAATGACCTAATTATTTCGGAAGTCGGAATGCCGATTGCGGAATCAAAAAAAGAAGGCCAGTGGTATAGCCATCGATAAATAAATTCGATCCCGATAGCTATCGGGATGAACATCCGAAATTAAAAGCAATCACTAATTCAATAATTCAATAATTCAATAATTCAACAATTAAAATACATGTCTCTAATACAAGATTTCGAATCCTATCGCACCAGAATGAACGACAGGATCATGGAAACAGCCAATACGAATATCAAGCGCTTTTTCGCGCTGGACACCACCACGTATGCCGACGGCGCACTTGATGTAAAAACCAAGGAAATGCTTGGCCTTGTAGCCTCAATGGTTTTGCGCTGCGACGATTGCATTAAATACCACCTCGGCAAATGCCACGAAGCGGGCGTTAGCCATGATGAAATGAACGAGATATTTATGATCGCGAACCTGGTAGGCGGGTCGATCGTGATACCGCATTACCGGAGGGCGGTAGAATATTGGGATGAGTTGAATGTGAAGTAAATAATTTAACTTTAGTTGTGTCATTGCGGGGAGGAACAACGAGGCAATCTCGTCGTCCTGCATTAGCGCTGGTGCATTGGCGACGAGATTGCCACGCTATCGCTCGCAATGACAAATTACTTATTTAAGAACATCATGCAAAACCTAGAATTAAAACGCTGCTCCTGGCCAGGCAAAGACCCCATGTATATTAAATACCACGATGAAGAATGGGGCAAAGAAATTCACGACGATAAAAAATTGTTCGAGTTCCTGGTCCTTGAATCGGCACAGGCGGGGCTGAGCTGGATAACCATTTTGCGCCGCAGGGAAGGATATAGAAAAGCTTTCGCAGACTTTGATGTGGAAGAGGTGGCAAGATTTGGTCCGGATGACGTGGAGCGGCTGATGAACGATACCGGTATTATCCGAAACCGGTTAAAGATCCTTGCGGCGATCAGCAATGCCAAATTATTTATAGGCGTGCAAAATGAATTTGGTTCATTCGATAAATACCTTTACAGCTTTATGCCCGGCGGCAAATCAATTAACAATTTCAGCGGACAAACACCTGCCAGCACGGAAATATCCGACGCCATCAGCAAAGACATGAAAAAACGCGGGTTCAAGTTTTTCGGCACCACCATTTGCTATGCGCACATGCAGGCCACCGGCATGGTGAACGACCACTTGCCGGATTGTGCTTTTAAATAAACACGAATTAGCTCGAATTTTTTCGAATTAAATTGGCGTTAATAAATAAGTTCATTGTTGTCATAAATCCTATTTTTGCGTAAACCATTGCACAGGAGCGAGCCGAAAACAACATTCGTGTAATTCGAAAAAATTCGTGCAATTAGTGGCATCTCATGAAAAAACTATTCCTTCTGGACGGCATGGCCCTGATATACCGGGCGCATTTTGCTTTGAGTAAAACCCCCCGGTTCACTTCGGGCGGGTTAAATACGTCGGCAGTGATGGGCTTTACCAACACGCTGCTGGAGGTATTGCGCAAGGAAAAGCCTACCCACATGGCCGTTGTGTTTGATACCGAGGCGCCAACCGAACGCCATACCGATTTCGCCGCGTATAAGGCCCATCGCGAAACCATGCCCGAGGACCTGTCGAAGGCGTTGCCCTATATCTATAAGTTGATCCTTGGTTTTAATATCCCGGTGATCACATCCGACGGCTACGAAGCCGACGACATCATCGGCACGTTGGCCAAAAAAGCCGAGGCCAAAGGCTACCAGGTGTACTGCATGACGCCCGATAAGGATTTTGCCCAATTGGTATCCGAAAATATCCGCATTTATAAGCCTGCGCGGATGGGCAACGATATGGAGATCTTGGGGGTGAAAGAAGTATTGGAAAAGTGGGAAGTAGAGCGTGTAGAGCAGGTGATAGACATTCTCGGCCTTTGGGGCGACGCAGTCGACAATATCCCCGGGATACCGGGCGTGGGCGAAAAAACGGCGAAGCTGCTTATCAGGCAATATGGTTCCGTTGAAGAGATCATCAACCATAGTCACGAATTAAAAGGCAAGCTGCGCGAAAATGTGGAGCAATTTGCGGAGCAGGGATTGTTGTCGAAAAAACTGGCCACCATCCTGTTAAATGTTCCTGTTGAGCTGGATGAAGGCGGCCTTGAAATATGCGCCCCGAGCAAAGACCTCCTGGAACCCCTTTTTGCTGAGCTGGAATTCCGGACGCTGGGCAAGCGTGTTTTCGGCGATGATTTCAGCATTACCGAAATGAAATCGGGTGGTATTCAAACCGACCTTTTCGGCAACGAAGTGGCAACCGGCCGCACCACCATGACGGTTGATGTGGCGGATATAGCCGAGCCGGAGTTTAATGTCGTTTCAAAAAACATCAACAACGTTCCGCACGAATATCATTTGGCCGATACGTTTGAAAAACGCGCAGAACTGATCGCTCATCTCCTTAAGCAAAAAAGTATTTGCTTTGACACCGAAACCACCGGAACCGATGCCAATCATTGCGAGCTGGTGGGGCTATCCTTCGCAATAAAACCCGGCGAGGCCTGGTACGTGCCTGTGCCGGCTGACGAGCAGGAAGCAGCCAAAATCGCTGCCGAGTTTAAACCGGTGCTTGAAAATGCCTCCATTACCAAAATTGGCCAAAATCTGAAGTTTGATATTTTGATGCTTAAATGGTACGGCATTGAAGTAAAGGGCAACCTGTTTGATACCATGATGGCGCATTATGTGATCGACCCGGATACACGTCACAATATGGATGTGTTGTCTGAAAATTACCTGGGTTATAAACCGGTTTCCATCACCGAGCTGATTGGCGCAAAAGGAAAAAACCAGGGCAGCATGCGCGATGTGGAGATTGAAAAAATAAAGGAATATGCCGCCGAAGACGCCGACATCACGCTCCAGCTCAAAAATATTTTTGAGCCGCGCCTGAAAGAAGTGGAAAGCGAAAAGCTCATCCACGAGATCGAACACCCTTTAATTTATGTGCTGGCGGATATTGAATATGAAGGTGTCCGTATCGACCATGACACCTTAAAGGAGTTTTCAAAAGAGTTGGAAATCGATATCAATCGCCTCGAAAAAACGGTTTTTGAAAAAGCCGGGGTACGTTTTAACGTGTCATCGCCAAAGCAATTGGGCGAGGTTTTGTTTGAAAAATTGCAGCTTGACCCGAAGGCCAGGAAAACCAAAACCGGCCAGTATCAAACCGGCGAGGACGTGCTGCTGGCACTTGCCGCGAAGAGTGATATTGTTAGGGATATTTTAGATTTCCGCCAGCTGCAAAAACTGAAGTCGACTTACGTGGATGCGTTGCCGCAAATGGTGAACCCAAAGACCGGCCGCGTGCATACCTCCTACAACCAGGCGGTGGCAGCAACGGGGCGGTTAAGCTCCAACAATCCAAATCTTCAAAACATCCCCATCCGTACAGAGCGGGGCCGGGAAGTGCGAAAAGCTTTTATCCCGCGCGACAGCGGCCATACTATCGTTTCGGCGGATTATTCGCAGATCGAATTGCGCATCATCGCCGAGATCAGCAAGGATGCTAATATGATGGAGGCTTTCGTTAAAAACCTGGATATTCACACCGCCACGGCGGCCAATGTATATGGCCTTTCGCTTGAGGAAGTAACCAGCACACAGCGGCGAAATGCTAAGGCGGTGAATTTTGGCATCATCTACGGGCAGTCGGCGTTTGGCTTATCGCAGAGTTTGGGCATTCCCCGCAAGGAAGCGGCTGAAATTATCGAAAACTATTTCGCACAATACCCCGGCATTAAAAACTACATGAGCGACACAATGAACTTCGCCCGCGAGAATGGCTATGTGTGTACCCTTATGGGGAGAAGAAGATATTTACGTGATATCAATTCGGCCAATCAAACCGTGCGTGGTTTTGCCGAGCGAAATGCCATCAACGCGCCGATACAGGGCTCGGCGGCGGATATGATAAAGATCGCCATGATCAATATCCACCGTGAGTTTAAGGCCCAAAACCTGGATGCCCGCATGACCATGCAGGTGCATGACGAATTGGTTTTTGATGTGCCGCACCACGAGGTGGAAATTGTTAAGCCCATCATTGTGGAAAACATGAAGAATGCCATCAAGACCAAAGTGCCTATTATGGTTGAGATCGGAACAGGGTCAAACTGGCTGGAGGCGCATTAATTGGTGAGTTATTAGTCAAAAATATTAATTTCGCCTGGATGGGAAGCACTGCGGAAGAATTTCTGGTTGACTCGGAGAACAAAGCGTTTGATCTCGATCATCGCCGTATTATCAATTATAATATCGGCAAATACGATGCTGCGGTGGGCAGGGGCTTATCGAAAATAATCAACCTGGAGAATGCCAAGCGCAAGGGCCATGTGCTCAAGTGGAAGGTGATGGAAAACCTGGATAAGTATCTGCCGGAGTTCGAGGCAAATTTTCAAAAGCGCGGCGGAAAAGTGATCTGGGCGAATGATGCAGCCGAAGCCAACCGCGAGATCCTGAATATCCTGCAAAAGGCCGGCGTAAAAACCGTGGTGAAATCGAAGTCGATGGTGACGGAAGAGATCGAGCTGAACGAGTCCCTCGAACATCACGGCATCGAATCGCTGGAAACAGACCTGGGCGAGTATATCGTGCAGCTGCTCGGCCAAAAACCCTATCACATCGTTACCCCGGCCATGCACCTCTCAAAAGAGGATATTGCTAAATTGTTTAACGAGCGTTTCGGCACACCATTGGATGCCACGCCCGAGCAGCTTACCCAGAAGGCACGTGAGCTGCTCCGCGAAAAATATGTACAGGCCGATGCGGGCATCACCGGCGCCAATTTTATCATTGCCGATACCGGCAGCATCGCGATAAGCGAAAACGAGGGCAACGCCCGATTAAGCGTGGCCTTTCCGAAGATACATATCGCGGTGGTTGGTATCGAGAAAGTGATCCCGACAATGGCCGACCTCGACCTGTTCTGGCCCATGCTGGCCACACATGGCACCGGGCAAAACCTTACGGTTTACAATACTATCTTAAGCGGTCCGCGCAAAGCGGAAGAAACCGACGGCCCCGAAGAAATGTACGTGGTGCTGCTTGACAATGGCCGCACCAACCTGCTGGCACAAAAAGAGCAGCGCCAGGCGCTATACTGCATTCGCTGCGGCGCCTGTTTAAATGCATGCCCGGTATATAAAAACATTGGCGGCCATACTTACGAAACTACTTATAGCGGCCCGATCGGTTCTATTATTACCCCGCACATGGCTGGGATGCAGGAATTTAAGCATCTGAGCTATGCTTCCAGCTTATGCGGCAAATGCACCGAAGTTTGCCCGGTAAAGATCGACATCCATAAAATGCTGCTGCTCAACCGCCGCGATGCGGTAAAGGATGGGTTGGCGGCCACTAAGGAAAAATGGGGCTGGGCCGCCTGGAAAAAAAGTATGCTAACCCGTAAGATGATGGATTTTTTTAGCGGCAAAACCAAAAACTTCATGCTGCGCCGGTTCTTCAAAAAATCATGGGGCCATTTCAGGGAAATGCCGAAGGTGGCGGAGAAGTCTTTTAGCCAGCTGTGGAAGGAACGAAACGGGGTTAAAGATTAACGCGGAAGTCGGAATGCCGAATTCGGAATGTAAAGTATTCGCGGTTTAATTTCGGATTCAAATAATTCCGAATTCGAAACTCCGCATTCCGAAATCCTTTAGTGTACATTCCCGAAGCCAAACTCTTTGTAAGAGTTTAATAATTCATCCGAGCTGCTGAAGGGAAACGTGTATGATGCCCACCAGCCTATAAAGTCGGCATCCTTGTCGTTGGTCGGTTCTATCCGCACACTGCGCAGCAAATAAATGCCTTCGCGGGTTGTTGTGAACGATACAATACCTTCGGCATCAGCTGTTAATTTTTGCGGATAAACATTGCCGCTTATCGCCTTTATAAACAGCATAACCGTTGCGCCTTTAGCCGGCTTGCCTTTAAATTTTATGGCTGCCGTCATATCCTCACCATACTTTCTTTTGTACGGGTTGCTCTTCAAAATGATCTCGTAATCTTCGTTCAGCACTTTTTCGTAGGCGCTTCCGTCGTGGTTATCAACAGAAATCAGCGTTTTCATGTAACGCGTATATTTTTCCTTTATCCTGAACTGGTTACCGCTTTTAACCTTATCCGAAAGCTTATCCAATCCCTCGCCCGTTAAAAATTCAGCGTAACTATCGCGCGAGGCGTCGCCATGCTCCAGGCCCCTCGTCATCTCAACCAGCACCTGGCCCGAATAGTTCAACGGATAACTGATCAATGGCGTTGCGCCCTCTTTGGCAACCTTGGTCAGATCGGTTTTTTTTGAGCCTTCATACAGCTCAAACCGGTCGGTTTTTGCAGGCTGGTATTTGATCTCATCCTGCTTAACAAATGAATCTCCTGTTAACAGGTGCAGATCGAGCTTATCGCCTTTGTGCAAAAAAAATGCTTCAGGAACGAGGAAAAAATCGTGGGTGGTTGCCGCCATACCGATAACTGCGGCGGCGATCAAAAGAACAAGCGGGGTACGTTTCATATCGTTAGTCATTGGGCATTCGTCATTAGTCATTCCAGCACGATGCAGAAATTACTCTACCCGAAAAACCGGTTCGTCGCGGCAACCAGGAATACCCAATGACCAATGACAAACATACCAAAGTTTTAAAAACTTCAGTAGTTTTACGGGATGATTTTCGACAGAAAAGGCCTGAATAATGATCAATTACTGGATTTTTACAAAAAACTGCTGTGGCCAAGGCTTGTTGAAGAGAAAATGCTGATCCTGCTGCGGCAGGGCCGGATAGGTAAATGGTTTTCGGGAATAGGGCAGGAGGCCATTGCGGTGGGGAGCACGCTGGCGATGAACAGCGGGGAATATATTTTGCCGATGCACCGCAACCTGGGTGTTTTTACAACCAGGGATATCCCGCTTTCGCGGTTAATGGCACAATGGCAGGGCAAGGCCTCGGGCTTTACAAAAGGGCGCGACCGCTCGTTCCACTTCGGCACGCAGGAATATAAGATAATCGGTATGATATCGCACCTTGGCCCGCAGCTGGCTTTAGCCGATGGTATTGCCCTGGCCGATGTGCTGTCGAACCGCAAGCACGCGACCCTTGTTTTTACCGGCGAGGGCGCCACAAGCGAGGGCGATTTCCACGAAGCGCTTAATATTGCCGCGGTTTGGGACCTGCCGGTCATTTTTTTGATCGAGAATAACGGCTACGGGCTTTCGACGCCGGTAAATGAGCAATACCGCTGCAAAAATCTTGTTGACAAAGCAATCGGCTACGGCATGGAAGGCAGGCAGATCGATGGAAATAATATACTGGAAGTTTACCATACCGTAAGCGAGTTGGCGAATAACATGCGCACAAATCCACGCCCGGTGTTACTGGAGTGCATGACCTTCAGGATGCGCGGGCATGAAGAAGCTTCCGGGACAAAATACGTCCCGCAGCATTTATTTGATGAGTGGAGGGAAAAAGACCCGGTGGCCAATTTTGAGCAATACCTGCTTAGCGAACACGTTCTCCACCCCGATTGGGTCACGCAAATTAAAAACGAGTTCAATGCGCTTATCGAATCCGAAATTGAAAAAGTATTCAGCGAACCGGACATCGTTCCCGATGCGGAAATTGAAACCGGGGACATGTACAAACCGTATAACTTTCCAACCTTCCAACTTTCCAACTTTCCAACAACACTCCGCTATATCGATGCCATCAGCGATGCCATGCGCCAGGCGATGCGCAGGCACGATAACCTGGTGATCATGGGCCAGGATATTGCCGAATATGGCGGGGCGTTTAAAATCACGCAGGGTTTTGTTGAAGAGTTTGGCCGCGAACGGGTGCGGAATACGCCCATTTGCGAATCGGGCATTGCAGGGGCCGCCATGGGGCTTGCGCTGAATGGTTATAAAGCCATCATGGAAATGCAGTTTGCCGATTTTGTAAGCTGTGGCTTTAACCAGGTGGTGAACAACCTGGCTAAAACGTATTATCGCTGGGGCCAGGCGGTGGATGTGGTTATCCGCATGCCGGCAGGTGCAGGCACGGGCGCAGGGCCGTTTCATTCGCAAAGCAATGAAGCCTGGTTCACCAAAACGCCGGGCCTTAAGGTGGTTTACCCCGCATTCCCGGACGACGCAAAGGGGCTGCTAATGGCCGCCATTGACGACCCAAACCCGGTAATTTATTTCGAGCACAAATACCTGTACCGCAGCATCAGCGGCGAGGTGCCCGACGGCGATTATTATGTAGAGATCGGCAAAGCAAAAACAATAAGAGAGGGAAATGATGCCAGCATCATCACTTACGGCCTTGGCGTCCACTGGGCCATAGAATATGCCGATAAGCACCCTGATTTGTCCGTCGAGATCATCGATCTGCGCAGCCTGCAACCCTGGGACAGGGAAGCGGTTGAAAACAGCGCCAAAAAAACAGGTCGCGTATTGATCCTGCACGAGGACACGCTTACCTGCGGTTTTGGCAGCGAGCTTGCCGCGCACATTGGTGAACATTGTTTTACCTCACTCGATGCACCTGTGATGCGCTGCGCCAGCCTGGATACCGCAATCCCTATGAATAAGGGATTGGAAGACCAATTCCTTGCCAAAGCACGGCTGCACGAAACCATGCAAAAGCTGCTCGGGTATTAGCATGGAATAAGTCAGCTTATTCGGGCGTGCCTGGGGCTTCGCGGGTATAATTGGCTTTATTATCCCACGCTTCTGAATCCCATCTTCCCCACCCGCAGCGATGGCGCATTTGTTCTTTAAATTTTTCTTTTTCTTCGGGTGTCATAGCGTTAAACCGCTCCTCCATGCGGCGGCGTTTCCAGTTGCCACCCCCGCGGCGTCCGCCCCCGCCAAAGCCAAACAAAATCTTGCACAAAACAAATATCCCGATAGCCTGCCAAAAGGTAATGGTGCTTACATGAAGTATTGGGGGAAGCAATTGGTTCCATAAGCCCATTACAACAAATCCCACCAAAGTAACAACGGCCGTAACCCCGAGGATCGCAAGGGGAATAAATATCGCCCGCCTCTCATAAAATAATCTTCTCATTTTCGTAAAGTTTAATAGTCTGTTAATTCATCATACAATTGTTTCAGCCGCTTGCGCAGGTGCAATACAGCGTAGCGCTTGCGCGATACCAGGGTTTGCACATTTTCGCCGGTTCGTTCAGCCATTTCGCCGAATGTCACGTCGTCCAGCTCGTGCCAGATAAAAACCTGTCGCTGTTGTTTTGGCAATTCATCCAGCGCACTGAACAGTTGTTCCCAAAACAAGCCGCGAACATATGCCGTCTCGGGTGTCGCAGCCTCGGTCATCAGGATGGATTTGAAGTCCAAAAACTCGTCTTCATCGCTTTCCGGCACCATGTCATCCAATAAGGTTTCCGTCCGCTTTTTGTGCTTGTCCAGGATCTTGTTACGGGCCACGCGGTACAGCCAGGCACTTGTTTGCTCGATAGGTTCAGAATTGATCACCGAGCTGAACTGGTACCAAACGTCCTGCAAAATATCTTCGGCATCGGCGTCATTTTTTACCCGCCGCCTGATAAATCCAAGCAAGCCCTTACCATAAGCTGTGATGGCTTGTATGATAGAGTTTTCTCGTTCTTCGGGCATTACGGCAGTTATCAATTGTATTTGTATTTAAAGATAGAGACGATTGTGGATGAGAAACATTTTAAATATTTTAATTTTGATTTGATATAAGTAATTAAGTTACACCCGATCGCAACAATGACCGATGGTTTACAATACAAAACTTGCTGACAGAATTAGGGAAGCATTGGCACATTTACCCGATGTTGAGGAAAAGGAAATGTTCCGCGGGATCTGCTTTATGGTAAATGGCAAGATGTGCGTTTGTGTAAGCGGCGACGAGATGCTGTGCCGCATAGGCGCCGGCCAAATGGAAACGGCGCTGGAAGATAATGGCGTAAGGCAAATGGTAATGGCGCGAAACAAACCCAGCAGGGATTTTGTGTTTGTGAGTGAAGAAGCTTTTCGAAGTCAAAAGGGTTTTGACCGGTGGATTAAGCTCGCACTCGATTTTAACCCGCTGGCCAAATCATCAAAAAAACAAAAATAATAGCGGGTGTTCCAAATTCTGAAAATGGAACAGCTGTAACGGCGGTAATTCAAGTATTTTTATTATCTTCAATCATAATCTATTTTTATCTCATGATTAGAATAACCGCTCAACCCAAATGCAGCTTAACACTCGCCGCGGTTTTTGTTTGCTTTTTACTCACCGGTTTTAAAGCAACTGCACAAGTGCCGTCTGATAACAATGATCCGCGGGCAAAGGAAATTACTACTGCTATGGATAACTCCGCCGAAGAATGGAACAAGGGTCACCTGGATGCCTTTATGGACATGTACGACCCATCTGCCACGATGATGATGCCGGCGGGACCGGCCGGGCTGGATGCGATCAGGTCGCTATATGAAAAATCATACTTCAAAGGGGGTATGCCCAAACAAAATTTGCGTTACACCGATATGAAGGTGCGTTTTTTGGGCAGAAGCTACGCGCTGCTCACCGGCGGCTTTACTTTGTACGGCAACGGTCTGCCCGAGCGCTCCGGGCGCTATTCACTGGTGATGGCACACACCAAACATGGATGGAAAATACTGCATGACCACTCCAGTTGAACATATCTGTTAACAATCTGAAAAATAATAAAAAGCGGCCCGATTAATCATAAATGCTGCCCCACTGCCCTATATGACAACAATTTACGCATCCGCAGGTTTTGTGGCGAACACAAAACCGCGGCAACCCGGATTGTGGTACAGGGATTGCTTATAATGGCTGTATTAAAAAACAATAACCTTATGATGATATTTCATTCTTCAAAAAAACCAATTTTAGCCGCACTGTTTATTCTTCCTTTTATTTTCCTCACACTTCAAAGCTGTAAAAAGAAACGGCCCGAAATGGCCAACATACTTTATAAAAAAACCCATAACAAAGTTTTTAAAAATGTTACACCCGAAGGCTTTTCAGAGGTATTTAAACAAGTGCTCGATAGCGAGAAAGCCACGCTCGCCTATCCGCAGCAAATAACCGCTTTTTACGAACAGAACGACTACGATGCGCAGCTGGTGATGGACCACCTGTTCAACAGCGACCTGAATACAGCCGCGGCATGGTTTATGAAAGCAGATGAGCATGGGTTAAATCCAAAAATGTTCCATACCGACGAGATACGCGGGCTTCTAAAAAAATTCGACGATAAGAAGGGCATAAAAACTGTTAACGAGGCATACCATGATATGGCCCAGCTGGAGATATTATTCGCCAACTCATTAATCAAATATTCAGCCGCGCTGCAATATGGGATGGTCAATCCAAAAAAGATATACCAGAGATATTTTACCGAAACTAAATTGCCTGATACTACGGCCATGATGCAGGTTTTGCAAACAAGAAGCATTAAAAATTACCTCGACAGCATTCAGCCAAAGGACCCGCAATATCTTGCATTGCAAAAAGCGCTGACAAGTAATTACCAGGCACCCGGGCTATCGCCCGAAGAAACCAAACGCACTATAATTGTTAACCTTGAGCGTTTGAGATGGAAGAATAAGCCTTTTCAAAACAAATATGTTATCGTCAATATACCCGACTACATGCTTAATGTGATGGAAAACGGGCATTCCGTTTTAAGCATGAAAGTTTGCGACGGCGAGGGCCGGAATAAAACCAATTCAAACACCATTGCAAAATACGACGATACAGCCGCCATTGACCGGCCTTTTCCGCACGAAACACCGCAGCTCAACAGCCTGATCCATAGTGTTGATGTTAACCCTGTTTGGAACATACCCGAAAGCATTGCCAATAAGGAAATTATCAGGGATGCGGCAAAGGACAAGTATTATCTTTCAAACAAGGGCATCCAGGTATATAAAGACGGTAAGCTTGTGGAGGACCAGGATATTGATTGGTCGACCGCTAACAAGGACGAGTACGAGTTTAAGCAAAAACCGGGGGATGATAATGCTTTGGGCAAAATCAAATTTCTGTTCAACAATAAAAGCAATGTTTATTTGCATGATACGCCCGCCAAGTCAGCCTTTGAGCTGGCCGCGCGCGATGTGAGCCACGGTTGCGTGCGCCTGGGCGAACCTCAGCAGCTTGCCTTAAACCTATTTGGCACCGGCCCTAAGTACGATCTGATCGTAAAGGATATGGCTGCTGATAAGCCCGATCCGACAACGATCTACCTGCCTAAAAAGGTGCCGGTGTATATTACTTACATTACCTGCTGGGCAGATGACAGCGGCACATTGCAATTCCGCCAGGATGTTTATGGGCAGGATATTGTATTGTATGCAAGCTTGCTGAAAGCAGGGATATAATAAACCAAAAGCTATAAAGTAAAAAGGCCCGCGTCAATTATGACGCGGGCCTTTTTCTTATTCGGGCTTAAATTATTTAGCTGATCCGATCGTGTCATCAGACACAGTTCCGGCGTTCGCCATTGTCTGTGATGAATCAGGCGTAAACAGCGTTTTAAGCAAGTCATCAGCATTTAAATATTTTGATGAATAGCTGCTGTCGTTACCGTTGATAAACAAAACTGTTTTCCCTTTTATGGTATTGATAACCATGTCCGATACTTCAGGCGACACGGCAGGGCAGCCAAAGCTGCGGCCTATACGACCCTGAACCTTAATGTTTTGCTCACTTACATAAGGCGCTGCGTGTACCACGATATCACGGGCACGGGCGCTGCTGTTAAAACCTTCGTCCATACCATCAAGTCGTAATGAGCGGCCATGCTTGCCGAAATAAATATCATCGGTAAGGTAAAAGCCTAAGCTGCTCTGATGCGACTCGTTGTTGTTCGAAAACTGGGTAGCCATATCATCGCCACTGCCTTGCCCGTGGGCAACCCATGTGTTTAATAATAGTGACTTTGCCACAACGTCAACGATCCACATCCTTTTTTCGTGGCTTGGCTTGCTCAAGTCAACCACGGTTAAGATTGAGCTGTTTTGTGGCAGCTTATTCGCAATTTTCAGATTTAAAAAACCGGTAAAAGCTTTTTGAAATACAGCGAGGTCCAAACCGCTTTGCTGTAAATGAGCAGTACTGTAAACATTAGATACGTATTGCTCTAACAACGCTTTAGCAGAAACTTCGGATGTTTTCGCGTTTGTTATTTTGGTGTTGGGTTTGGCGGAGCCCACAGATCTCCAGCTTATCATTGTAGCTGAAAATATTAATAAAGCGCCTAAAAACCACATCAAATGTTTTTTCATAATGTTCGTTAAGTTTAATTCAATAGTTTATCGTCGTCAACCTGTATACGTTGAGTATCAATATTAGGTTTTCCGAATTTATTGGTAGTACAAAGATACATGTTTTAACTCAATTAATTGTCATCATAATATAATGATACACTAATAGTTAAGGTTTGTTTTACCAAAAATTAAAAAAAGCAATGGTTAGACTTTGGCAACCTCAAAAGGTTTAATAACAACGATATACCGGATACATTATTGCTGTTAAACGCGCCATTCCGGCTTAGGCACATCAATCTGCATTTAATATAATCAAACTGCGATAAGGGGTTTGCTTTCCAGATATAAAGTGTCGGGATCAAAATCCGTAAACTCATCCCAGATCACCGCGCCATTAAAAACTTTTGCCTTTTTACAATAATTTTCGTCTTTCAATCCTTCATATACCGGGTATTCCAGGTAAGGTTTAAAATCAAATTCCTTCACTTCTTTATTAGTAAAAGTAATAATAAGCAGGTATGGAGATTGATACTGTACTGAATTAACCCTGGGATTCATAATCATTATTTTAACGGATCGATACCATGAATATGAGGCAAATTATGCCGCTTTGTATCGAGGTAATACATTGCAATTTTCAGACTGTAAAACATGGATATAACGGGCATTCCCAAATTTACAGAAAGATTGGCATTTGGTCAAGCCGTTTCAATATCCTGGGTATATCGGCGGAAATTTTTGCGGGTCGGCATCGCTCATGAGGCTATAAACCGCTTCAATGATATCATCTTCCGATGGCTTGCTGAAATAATCGCCGTCGGATCCGTACGGAGCACGGTGTTCCTTAGCACAAAGCGTTTTCGGCTGTGCGTCGAGGGAATAATAGCCCTTTTGCACTTCCAGTATGTTTTGTAAAATATAAGCGGAAGCGCCGCCGGGCACATCCTCGTCAACGACCAGCAGCTTGCTTGTTTTTTTCAACGATTTGCCGCTGATGTTATCCAAATCAAAAGGATACAGTGTTTGCGGATCTATAACTTCAATTTGGATCCCCATTTTTTCAAGCTCCAGTGCAGCTTCCATTACTATGCGCAATGTTGAGCCATAAGATACAATGGTAACATCGCTGCCTTCCCTCAGCAGTTCCGCTTTTCCCAATGGCACGGTAAATTCGCCAACATTGGCCGGCAGCCGTTCTTTCAGCCGGTAGCCATTTAAACATTCGATAACAAGCGCCGGTTCATCACTGCGGAGCAGCGTATTGTACATGCCCGCGGCCTGTGTCATATCGCGCGGAACGCAAATATGTATGCCGCGCAGGGAGCTCAGGATCAGCCCCAGCGGGGAGCCGGAATGCCAGATACCTTCCAGCCGGTGCCCTCGCGTGCGAACAATTAACGGCGCTTTTTGACCGCCGCGTGTGCGGTAGCTTAATGTCGCCAGGTCGTCGCTCAATACGTTAAGCGAGTATAGCATATAATCCAGGTATTGTATCTCGGCGATCGGTCTTAGTCCGCGCATGGCCAGGCCCAAACCCTGCCCGATTATAGTCGCCTCGCGTATGCCTGTGTCGGTTAAACGCAAGTCGCCGTATTTAGCTTGCAGCCCGGCAAACCCCTGGTTTACGTCGCCAATAGCGCCCACATCTTCGCCAAAAGCCACAATGGTTTTATCACGCTCAAAGTTGGCGTCGAAACACGCATTTAACAATTCGCGGCCGTCCAGCATCCGGGCGTCATCGTCATATTTTACCGGCACCTGCGGCACCTTAAATGGCGATTGCGGCGTTTCGGTAAACAAATTTGAATTAAAACGGTCGGCATTTTTCACCTGCTCGTCATTAAGCCAGCTGATTAATACTTGTTTAGCCGGTAAATTGTCCTTAACCGCCAGGCGCAATGCCTTGCGAACCGCGGTAAACACATCTTTACGGCCAGGGTCGGGACATTCGCGCAATTCTGCTACAACGGCTAATAACTTATCTTCCGCGGGTGCATCTTTTGCCAATTGTTCGATCAGCTGTGCCGCCTCGTTCAACTCAGCCCTTATTTCTTCGCCCAATTGGTCCCAAATGGTGCGCTGGCAATTGCGGACATATTTTTTTGCGGTCGCTTCCAGCTCATCCATCTCGGTATCGGTAGCTATAGCCGATGCGATCATCCATTTACGCATTTGCAGCAGGCAATCATGCTCCTCTTCCCAGGCCAGCCTGTCTTTTGATTTATACCGCTCGTGCGATCCCGAGGTGGAATGGCCCTGCGGCTGTGTCATTTCGTTCACGTGTATCAAAACCGGCACATGCTCTTCGCGGCAAATTGTGATTGCACGTTCGTATGTTTCGCATAGTGCTACGTAATCCCAGCCGCGCACCTTAAATATTTCGTAACCATTTGTTCCCGTTTCCCTCTGGAAGCCTTTCAGTATCTCCGAGATATCCTCCTTGGTTGTTTGCAGCCTGGCGGGCACAGATATCGCGTATGCGTCGTCCCAAACCGAAATGGCCATGGGCACCTGCAGCACGCCTGCCGCGTTCAATGTTTCAAAAAACAATCCTTCAGAGGTTGAGCCGTTGCCTATGGTTCCAAAAGCGACTTCGTTCCCGTTAACTGAAAAATTCTCCAGGTAGCCGAGCTCCTTATTTTGACGGTATAGCTTAGAGGCATAAGCCAGGCCGAGCAACCGGGGCATATGGCCGCCGGTGGGCGAAATATCGGCCGAGCAATTCATCGTTTCGGCCTGGTTGGCCCAGCTCCCGTCTTCGTTTACAAAACGCGTGGCATAATGGCAGTTCATTTGCCTTCCGGCGGATGCGGGGTCCTTTTCCACATCCGGATAGGCATATAGCTGTGCGAAAAACTCTTCGAGGTTGCTCATGCCCGTCGCGAACATGAAGGTTTGGTCGCGATAATAGCCGGCACGCCAGTCCCCCTTGCGGAAGGCCTTGGCCATGGCCAGTTGGGCAACTTCCTTGCCATCACCAAATATCCCGAATTTCGCTTTTCCAGTCAGCACTTCCCTGCGTCCGATCAGGCTCGCCTGCCGGCTTTCAAAGCCGATGCGGTAATCGTTCAGCACTATTTTCTTAAAATCTTCAAAACTGAGCTCGGCCGCATTAAAGTTAACCGTAGCGTGTATTGCAGTTTCGGGCATATATAATTTGGATTGGTGGGCAAAATTATAAAATTCTATTCTGTTATTCGCAATTATAACATTTAAACATACCGGCGGGGCTAATAGTTTTTTAATTACGTTAAACCTTTTATATTTGTAATCGTTAAAAGGACTATATATGAAAAAGATATTAATGATTTGCGCGGTTGTACTGGGCTTTGCCTTCACCGCATCGGCACAGGACAGCGAAAAAGCCGACTTTAAATTCAACGAGGAAAAACACGATTTTGGTAAGATCCCGCAGGGAACACCGGTTACAACCGTGTTTGAGTTTACCAACATCGGTAAAGAGCCTTTGATATTGACCGAAGTAAGGCCGACCTGCGGTTGCACGATCGCCGATTACACAAAAACCCCGGTTAAGGCCGGAGATAAAGGCATCATCAAAATAACTTATAACGCAGCTGTTGCCGCACCGTTTAATAAAACGATCGTGGTGACTTCAAACGCGAAAATGCCCCAGAAATATTTAGTTATTGTCGGCGAGGTAGTGGCCAAGCCCGCGACGAGCAGCCGGTAGGCCTCACCAGCCTCACCCAACCCTCTCCAACCGCGTGCGCTGAAGCTTTAGCGGTGGCGCAAGGAGAGGGCTTTAAAATGTCATTTTGAAAGACGCGATTGTTCGTGTCTTTTTTTGTTTGCAGCTTTTCCCCTGATCAAACGCTTTGAACAATTCCCGCCTTCGGGTATTTCAATAGTGTCTCCGTTTGAAATTTAATTTTCGCTTGTAGCCTCGGCCCCGTATCGTATTGCCGCTTCAAGTACATTCATGTTTATATCTTTTAAATGATTGAACCTGATGCAATACCCGGTCACGCTCGCTTTGCCCAATTCTTTCCCATACGTTTGCGCTAAGTATGTCCTATCCTTGATACCGAGGATATAGACAGATATCCCGGTTTTGTTTGCGCTCAAACCAATTTGAAAAAACTCTCTCGTTTTTCCATCGGCATATTTTATTGTGTAACACCCGTATCCAATATTAGGATTACTAACGGTCTTGTTTTCATCGTTTTTGCCGTCGTCGAACCATTGTTTACACCCTGGTAACGCGTTAAGTATTAGCGTATGCAGCTGCTG
>Ga0207072_1045_pt1 | contig 36447 bp, 30 predicted proteins | sample Alteio_BWMinHeat_68_FD_153570 | JGI IMG/M metagenome (GOLD analysis project Ga0207072, IMG submission 153570) | Enriched cells from forest soil in Barre Woods Harvard Forest LTER site, Petersham, Massachusetts, United States -... | ecosystem: Environmental > Terrestrial > Soil > Temperate forest >... | reverse complement strand
CAATTGTATCTTTCGGCGTTCATCCGGTGCATAATTTCGAAGCCGTTCCTCTATAGACGAAACGTTAACTGCGCCTTGTATTTTGCCGAATTTTATCACCTGCAATTTTCCATCCTGCTCTTTCAACGTATATCCCCGGCTCTCCAGGATCATCATGAACTGTGCCTTCGTAGCGAACTGGTAAGCCAGGGCATTGGCAACATCAGCTTTAGCATCATGCTTTTCATCAAGCCCCATTACAATATTCATTTGGGCCTGTCCTCTGATCTGTTCGTAACTGTCACGAATCTTTTTACCCTGTTTGTCCACGCGGGTACTGACGATATGGACGTGGTTATTCAAAGTGTCCTTATGAAAAATGATCAGGTAGGGTTGTTTGCCATAGCCCATCCGCTCCAGCCATTGGGTCGCTATTTCGGTCAATTCCTGCTTGTTGTATGACCTGCCCCCGGCTGAAATAGCTACATGCAATTGTGGTTTTTTAACGGCCTTGTTGGTTGCTGATACCATTCGCAGGTAGTTCTTGTAATCCTGCGGTCTTAAGAGTCCAAGGCCCTGCAACGGGCCAAAGTTCGCCACCTTCATCAGTTCGCCCTTATTCCGGTCCATCTTGCCGGTGTTATAAGCCACGGCTGGGAAGTGGCCGTTCGGCCCTTTGGTATAAAGGAATTTGAGGATCATAAACAAGCTCGGTAAGAACGGGTGCTGTCTGAACTTTAATAAATGCGAACTAGTGCGCTCCGACCAAATTCGCTGTGAACAAGTTCGGCCAAAACAAATACGGCGCGAACAAGTGCGCATCGAACGAGTTCATTTCAAACAAGTTTGCTGTAAACAAATTCTGGTTGAACTTATTCAGTACGAACAAGTTCTCTGTGAACGAGTGCTGCCTGAACAAGTTCCCTTCAAACTAATTACCTGCCCCCAATCCTGATAATCTTCCTTAACGAAACTTCCAAGTGCTTTTGGTTTTCGATGTACTGCTCAAACAGGATGTTGAACCGTTCGCTAACCATCGGCGATAATACGCCCCTCTTTCTTAGGATATTCGCGTATTTAGCCAGCTGGTTGATATTATTACCACACCTACCCATTTCTGTTCCGATGCTGTCTATAAGGCCGATTAGTTCTTTGGCATTGACGATAGTCAACCGGGCATCCTGCAAAAGACGGGTACGCACCAAATCCGTTTTGCGGATACCCATCGTTTTTTCAAGCTCCAGGATGGTATCATATTCATCCTGCGTAAATCTTGCGTCGATCTTTCTGATCCTTTTGCCTTGTGCTTTTATTGGCCGCCCTTTTGAACCTTGTGTTTTTGCCATAAGAGGAAACGAGTTGCGAGTTTCCGATGCTCCCTGGTTGTCGGTGGAGTGAATGAGGAACTGTGCCGGGCTACCGGCGCGTGACGATTGAATGGAACCGGCATCCAGGGCAAGATTGTGAGTGGCTGACAAAAAACGAGCGTAGCGGTTTTTTGTCGGACACGAACACATCTTGCAAGGATAAAAACCAAAAGGTAACCTGTTCTCTTTTTAGCGGGTTAATTGATAGCCGCCAAGCTCTGCCACGATTTTGTCGTTGTAATCATTGTAGCCCTCATATACAGCAGAGCGGTCAAGGGTTTGAGGTAGGAATACTTTAAATGCCTGGGTTGCTTTACGGCCAGATAGATCATTGTCAAAATAGGTGGATATACTGGTGAACCTTTCGGCTTTGGCAATTCCTGCCTGAAGCAAAGAAAGCGAGTTCAGTACGAGCACGCTCTCCTCAGCAAAAGGGTTATCCGAGAGCCAGCTGAGGTAATCCATAAAGCCTTCGAATACGGCCAAAGATTCAGGGTTGCCAGGGATGAAACTGATGTCCTTATGGCCCAGGCAGGCTTTAAAATCAAGCGTACTGCGTATTTCCCAGGAGCCGTTTGCATTTTGCCAGCCTGCAGCGAAAAAGTTATTGCGCTTTTTTTGTTCGTCCTCTACATAGTAATATACCTCCTTTAACCTGCCCCGTGCAGTTTGCCAAACACCCCGGCATTGCAGGTATTCCGTGATCGCGTTGTTGACGCCAATGTCCTGTACATTCAGGATATGGTAGTGCGGTTCTTTCACGGCCTGTTGCTGTCGCCTTTTTGGAGTTTCCGGATTAATTATAAGGTGGCCTGAATTGGTTACGTCAACGATCTTTTCCAATACCTCCGGGAAAGACAAGTCTTTCCAAAGGCGCTTTCCAAGGTCAATGATATTGCCGCCAATGGCATCCCCGTGATCATACCAGGTTCCTGCTTTTTCATCAACGGAGAGGGAAGGGGTGGTGTCGGAATCACGGATCATGCTGACATATTTCCGCTCTTTGCCTACCGGTTTCGGAGGCGGATACCCTAAGTTCGCTAAGAGGTCAACGATGGAAATATGGTCCTTGACCCAACGCGCGCTGATCTTGTTCGGTTGTTGTTTCATGGGATTTTTGTCAAATAAAAAAGGGGACAAATGCCCCCTTCAGTACCCCCGGACTTTGCGCCAAACGCCGCGCTCATCGGGGGATTTATAGGTGTTCGGGATTACTTGCGTCGGTTTCTACAAACCGGACTCTCGTCTGCCAATGCGCGTTCGCTCTATTGATATGATCTCAGCTTCGCAAAATTTCCTGTGGTTAGCAGGATAATGCCTCATCCCCGTATGTCAAAGAATCGTTGTCGTTACTGAGATCAAAATTCTTGAAAGCGGGGACGGGGCTTTGCCAACTTTGAAATGTTGGTATCGATTTTTTTATCTTTTCTTTTTGGGCTTATAATTGTAGGTCTCCTCGATGTGTTTGGCAATGGCTTCGCACATGCTTTCCAGGAATTTAGTGTAGCTGGTCGTTTTACGTCTCCGGATATCGAGAAACATCCGGTAAGCCTGGCTCAGGTCAATATTCAGGCTGGTTTCCAGCCAGGCGATGATCTCTTTAATATCGGCCTTACCGTCATTCATCTGGCCGGTAAAATAGATACCGTAGGCGATCTCGATCAGGTGGATCTTATCGCCCGTCCAGCGCCTTTTCCTACGGGCAAGCACTTTGCCGGCCAGTTCCTCGGCGGCGCTGTTTTCCAACCGGGAGATTTTGGTGATCAAAAAATCCTGTAGCATCCTATTTGCCCGGAACCTGGCAAACAAATAGTCCTGATTGGTGGAAAATCCGGCAGGGGGCTGGTGATAATCCTGTCCCGGTAAATAAGGAATATAGTTGACGCGCAAAAAGTATTCGGCATCCCGGTGGGTTTCATGGTCAATATAGTATTGATAAACATGCCGGAAATGATTGTGCGTGCGTTCGAGCAGCGCCAGTTCATTGAGGTAATACTTTCGCTGCATTTGTATACTGCCTTTCTTCAGGTTGGTTTGGATGCTGTATTGTTCAACCAGGTAGATCTTCCAGCAGTAAAACCGGGGCTTGCTGGTTTTAAAGAATTCAATTTCGGCAGCCTCCGTTTCAAAAGCATGTTCTTCAATATACGCTTTTAATTTATCAAGGGCCGAAGCTACACAATTCAATGAGGAGGAGAGCCGGTTTACCAGCGTAGTTCCGGCATCGGCAAAAACGGCCAGGTCTTCCTCCATTTCGCTATAGAGTTTATTTATAAAGTCTTTCATGATTTGTTTGTTTAAATCCAAAGTGAGCGCCGCTCATCTTCGGTTAGGTTGAATGGTAACCGGGTAGCTACCCAGTTACCGATGGTATTACTGTATGGACTTGCTGCCAGTGCAGGGAAACGGCCCGCTGAAATGAACCAGAGTGTAATAAAGTCTTCCTTCCTGTTCCAGGCCTTTTGGTAACGCAAGGCGTTGACGCTGATCTCGCGCAGGAGTTTCAGTAATAGTTCCTTTTCCGCATCCGGCAAACCGATCTCGCGGCACGCATGCCGGTAAACCTGGCTTATCGAATTCATAAGCTGAACTCCCTTTTAATGTCAGCCCAAACATTCAGCACTTCATCCAGATGCGCCCGCTCATGTAAGGCCGTTACGCCCATCCTGATGCGGGCATCTTTCAATGACACCGCCGGATAATTGATCTGGTTGACATAAACCCCTTTTTGCTGCATCGCATGACAAATGCGGGCGTTTTTGATTTTGTCACCGATCCGAACGGGAAATATCGCGGATTGGGTGTCGCCGATATTTAATCCCAGGCTCAAAAGGCCATGCCTGAAATAGCTGATATTATCGCGCAGAACAGCCATCCATAAAGGTTCCTCATCAATCAATTCAATTGCTTTGATGATCGACATCGCGGCCGGGGTCGAACTGGCTGAAAATAAATGCTGCTTGCTCTGGTATTTCAGGTAATTGACCATTTCCTCGCTGGCCACCACATAACCGCCAATGTGAGCGAATGTCTTACTGAAGGTGCCGGTTATCAGGTCAACGTCGTTCCATGAATCGCAGGCTTCAATCAGGCCCCTCCCCGTTTTACCGATTACGCCGGTACCATGTGCATCATCTACCATGAGCCTGGCACCATACTTTTTACATAAGGCAATGATTTCTTTTAATGGCGCCAGGTCGCCGTCCTGTGAATAAACGCCGTCAATGATGACCAACACCAAAGGATGTTTACCGGCAGACATTTTCAAGGTATGCTCATAGGCATCCAGGTCATTGTGCCTAACCGTTTTGCGGTTATACATTTGACAACCTTCCATTACACTGGTATGGACGCCGGCATCCAAAATAACCCGGTCATCTTTGGTCAGAATACATTGCAGCGAAGCGCTGTTGGAAGTATAGCCCGTCGTATAGATAATGGCATGTTCCTTCCGGAAAAACCCCGCGATCTTTTTCTCCAATAGCGCATGGTAGTCATAATGGCCACCGATAGCCGGGGAAGCCCCTGCACCCGAGCCATATTTTTGGATGGCTTCCAAAGCGGCTTTTTTGATTGCGGGATGTTGTGTAAAGCCCAGGTAATCGTTTGAAACCAGGCTAATGAGTCTGGTGCCGTTCATTTCCACGACCGGCCCGCAGCCTGTAGAGGTAACCAAACGATAATTCAATTGCCCTTTATCAGTCTGGTCATTTAAGTAGCGTTGAAACAGGCGCGCCCTTGCCCAGGCATCCATTCCGGGGATATACTCGAAATCCCGGAAACTTTGATTGTCAAAATTCTGATCCATGATTTGATGTGTTTTTAAATCTTTTGGGCAAAGAAACCGCCCCAAAAGATTCACAAAGAGTGTTAACACCCCGGTAACACCTCATCCAGTTATATTATACAGTAGTGGCTAAAAGGACAACACTCGGCCATCGGCGATAGGAAACGGATTTCCATCAATCGCTTTATTTACAAGAGATTATTTATTTGCACCAAAATTTATTTAAATTCGTTCTAAGAAAAAAGAAAAGTGGCAGTCATTAGTACCATTTCAGATAATGAACTAGTTGCCCGTTTAAAGGGCGGCGATGAGCATGCTTTGCGCGAGATTTACCGGAAGTACTGGAAAACCTTGTACAACGGGTGTTGCCGCCGACTGAACAATCCCGCACAAAGCGAAGAACTGGTACAGGATATTTTAGCTGACCTTTGGGAAAAAAGAACTGAACGTCAAATCGACAATCTCGAAGCATATCTAACTACCGCTGTTAAATACGCGGTCTATCGCCAATATCGCCGTAATAAAACCCTACCTTTCTTTGAAGAACCATTGGAACACATGTTTTTTTCTGACGTCGAGGCTGACTCCGCTTTGTTCGTAAAGGAACTGCGAGTTTTTATTGATCAATGGCTCGAAGCACAACCCGATAAACGACGGGAAATTTTCATTCGGAGTTATCTCGACGATCAAACTACGAAAGAAATCAGTGAACAAATGGGCGTGCCGCAAAAAACCGTTCAAAACACCCTGCGCAATACGATGGTTGCATTGCGTACCGACATTGCCAAAATGTTGTTATTGATGCCGCTTTTCATGTACCACCATAGATAACAAAAAAATAATTCTTCTTTTTTCGGGATTCGTTTCAAAATGCGACACTGTATAAAAAAAACAGTTGTAATATGCCCGACCAAAAACTGAAAGAATTTCAGAGACTCGTTGATAAGTACCTTAACGGTAATGCTACGCCTGAAGAACAAGAGGCTCTTGATCGGTATTTCTTGCTTTTCAAAGACGAACCGGAAAATACTGGCCTTTTAGACAAAGATCAGTTGATCGCTTTGGAGAAACGAATGGAAAGCGAGTTATTCAATCGTGTCAGCCGACCAACGAAGGTGAAAAGATTATGGCCCCGTATTGCCGCGGCCGCTTCTATACTCCTTTTCTTATCTATTGGGGGATACTTCCTTTTTCACAAACCCATAAAGAACCAGGTTGCAACCCTCAAACCCGGCGTTTTTAAAAATGATGTTGATCCAGGCAGCAACAACGCGATCTTAACTTTAGCCAACGGAAAACAGATCGTCCTAAAAAATGCCAAAAAAGGATTGCTGGCTAACCAGGGCAGTACCCAAATCCAAAAAACGGCAGATGGAGCATTAAAATATAACGCCGGAAATGCTGAAACGTCCAATGCCGAAGTAACCTATAATACTGTTACAACAAAACGGGCCAATAAGGTGGATTTAACATTGCCGGACGGAACGATTGCCTATTTAGATGCGGTATCATCCATTCATTTTCCAACGACGTTTAATGGAAATAGTCGGGAGGTGTCTATTACAGGTCAAGTATATTTTGAAGTTGCACATGACAAATTAAAACCTTTCCGTGTAACTGCAAAAGGGCAAACTGTTGAAGTATTAGGTACACATTTCAATATAAACGCTTATGATGATGAAGCGATAATTAAAACCACTTTATTAGAAGGTAGCGTTAAAATCATTATAAACGGTCAATCCGCATTATTACAGCCAGGTGAGCAGGCTCAGATTGGTACCACCAATAAAATTAATATTATTCATCCCGATCTTGATGAAGTGATGGCCTGGAAAAACGGCTTATTCAAATTCAACAATACTGACCTGCAAACCACCATGCGCCAATTAATCCGCTGGTATGATGTAGACGTGGTTTACCAGGGTTCTGATAAACATTATCATTTTGGCGGTTATATCCCCCGTGATTCGAAGTTATCGGAAGCGCTAAGAATATTGCAATTAAGCGGAGTGAAATTCTCTATAGATGGAAAGAAAATAATTGTTTACCAATAAAAATTAAACCGTGCCTATGGCGAAATAAATACTAATACTGGATTTGCCCCCGCTGGATGCGAGACGGTAACCAAAGTCCATAAAAAAGCCGGATACGACTACGAATCGTCCCCGGCAATAGCAGGGCTGAACATGAATACAATTTGGAGAAACTGTTTTAATTCTTAACCCTAACTCTTGCAAAACTATGCAATTAAACGCTCTTTGCAAATACTGCAAACTATTATTAACCGCCCAAACGCTAAGATGTATGAAGATCACCGCGTTTATCTTAATGGTATTTGGTTTACAGGTCAGCGCAAATACGATGGCCCAGAACGTTACCTTGTCAGAGCACAAAGCCCCTCTTGAAAAAGTCCTCAACGAAATCAAGCAGCAAACGGGTTATGTGTTTTTTTATAACCAGGAATGGCTGAAACAGGCACAGCCTGTCGATGTGGATGTCAAAAACATGCCACTGGAACAGGCATTGAAAGCTTGTTTTAAAAATCAGCCCTATTCTTATGAAATTGTCAATAAAACGATTGTCCTAAAATTAAAACAACCGGCCGCCGAAAAAAAGGAAACAGCAGTCCCGCCCATAACCGTCACCGGTAAAGTCTATGACGAAACCGGCCAGCCATTGCCAGGAGTGACCGTACGGCAAAAAGGCACCAACAACGCCACAGTGACCGATGCCAAAGGTGCTTATTCCATCACTGTAGCGGACAATAACTCCGTCATTGCTTTTTCTTTTATAGGATACGAAACTGAGGAATTAACCGCCAAAGATATTGCTAATGGCTCGATGGTCACCTTAAAGGCTACAGCGACTAACTTGAAAGAAGTGGTGGTCAATAAGGGGTATTACACGGAACGAAGAGAACTTTCCACCGGCGACGTCAGTGTTGTAACATCAAAAGAAATTGAGGGACAACCGGTAACCGACCCAATACTGGCCTTGCAGGGCAGGGTGCCCGGCCTATATATCGCGCAGACATCGGGAGTACCCGGCTCTTACAGTTCGATCCATATTATGGGACTAAACAGTATCGCTAATGGAAATGACCCTTTTTATGTTGTCGATGGGGTTCCATACGGCTCCGCTTCACTCACCAGCATAAATATAGCCCCTAGCGCGGCTGGGATTCCTAGCCTACAAAACAACAACATAAGCAACGTAAATGGCCGGGGACTTAGCCCTTTTAATAATCTTAACCCGGCTGACATAGAAAGCATCGAGGTGTTAAAAGATGCCGACGCGACAGCTATTTATGGTTCCAGGGGCGCTAACGGCGTGATTTTGATCACCACCAAAAAAGGCAAGGCTGGAAAAACAAAGGTCGATGTCAATGTAGAGCAGGGCTGGGGTGAAGTTCCCCGGATGATGAACCTATTAAATACGCCGCAGTATTTGCAGGTCCGGCATGAGGCCCTTAAAAATGACGGATTGAGCGCTAACCCCAATCGGGATTTTGACCTGACCTTGTGGGATACAACACGGTACACCAATTGGCAAAAAGTGCTGATCGGTAATACTGCCGCCTATACTAATGCACAAGCCAGTTTATCCGGTGGCACTACGAACACACAGTTTAATATTAGCGGTGGGTACAGTAACCAGGGCACGGTCTTCCCAGGTAGCTACGCCGATCAAAAGGCATCCGGGCATGTTAGCATAAACCACACTTCGAGTGATCAACGGTTTCACGCGCAGTTTACGGCAAGTTATGTCGTCGACAACAGTAATCTGCCTGGTTTGGATTTTACCGGTGTGGCTTTGACCCTGGCTCCTGATGCACCTGCTTTGTATGACCAATATGGTAACGTGAACTGGGCTCTCCACAGTGGTACACCAACCTGGAATAACCCTATTGCCAATACTTTTAATAGCACAAGTGCAACGACGGGCAATCTAATCAGTAACCTGAACTTGGGCGTCCGGATTCTGCCGGGGTTACAACTGAGCACTTCATTCGGCTATAACCACGCGCATATGGATCAAACTTACTTACAGTTAGATGCATCCCAGCCCCCCCCTACACAAAATTTGGATCCTAATTTTCGACAAAATGATATTTCCACCAATGACCTATCGAGTTGGATCATTGAGCCACAATTGAGTTACCAGAAAAAAATAGGCAGGGGGCGATTAGACGCCCTGTTAGGTTCAACCTTCCAGGAGAGCAAACAAAATTCACTGGGAACCCAATTTTACGGATTCACCGACGACGCCTTGGTTCCTAATCCTGGCGCGGCAAGTGGTATTGCTTTCGCGGGGGACAATTACACACTTTATCGCTATGACGCCTTGTATGGAAGGTTAGGATATAACTGGCAGGAAAAATATATAGTCAATCTCACAGTTCGCCGTGATGGCAGTAGCCGTTTTGGACCGGGCAAGCAATACGGCAATTTCGGCGCCATCGGAACAGGCTGGATATTTTCAAAGGAAAGCTTCGTTAAAAACAACCTGCCTTTCCTTAGCTTTGGTAAGTTTAGAGCAAGTTATGGGGTTACCGGAAATGACCAAATCCCTAATTATCAATACTTGAGTACATATTCTGCCTCCGGTTCGGCATATCAAGGGGTCGGTGGACTAAATCCTACGCAACTGACCAACGGTTACTTTGCTTGGGAAGTGGTCCGAAAACTGGAAGGTGGAATAGACCTTGGGTTTTTCAATGACAGGGTTAATGTCTCCGCAACTTACTACCGGAACCGTACCGGAAACCAACTGGTGGGCGAACCACTGCCCCTAATTACCGGCTTTGCCACCGTACAGTTCAATTTACCGGCTATCGTTCAAAATACGGGCTGGGAAATCACACTAAATTCCATCAATTCAAAAGGAAAAGATTTCACCTGGTCAAGCTCCTTTAATCTCACAGCACCTCAAAACGAGTTGGTGGCATTCCCGAATATTGGCAGTACCGCCTATAAGAATATATACGTAGTTGGTCAGTCGCTATACATAAATAAAAGGTATCATGTTGCCGGGATTGACCCTCAGACTGGTGTTTATTTTTTTTCCAGTCAGACCCCTTTTAAACCGGTTAGCCCGGGAGATTTTTTTGTAACTGCACCTGTAACTCAAAAATTCTATGGCGGACTTCAGAATAGTCTTTCCTATAAGGGCCTTCAACTCGATTTCTTCTTTCAATTTGTGAAACAGACCGCCTATAACTATTTTGGAACCAACGGATATCATGTTGGCGGCAATAATAATAATGCTCCGGTTGAAGTCTTAAGCGCCTGGCAAAATCCGGGAGATAATTCGCTATATGGCAAATTTAACAACACTCATACGGCTGATCCGAATTTTAAGTTAAGTGCTTCGGACTATGGATTAGGCGACGCATCTTTTATCCGCTTAAAAAATCTTTCGATTTCTTACCAGTTACCTGAAGCCTGGAAAGTCAGGATGCACTTGGATAATATTAAGATCTTTTTACAGGGTGAGAACCTGCTGACTTTCACCAAATATCTGGGCTTGGACCCGGAAACCGGCAGCAGCGGCCTCCCGCCACTACGTATAGTTACTCTAGGCATCCGTGCAGGACTATGATAAAATGTTAACCACTTAAAACAAAAAAAATGAACTCAAAAATTTTTATCATAAACAGATCAGCAATTTTAGCGGTAATTTTGCTATTCACATTTTTTACTTTTAGCTGTAAAAAGTTTGTTGAAATTCCACCACCAACTACCGCCCTGGTCTCGAGCACTGTCTTTAACAATGCAGCAGACGCTACAGCGGCACAAACAGTTATTTATTCCCAGATGGCAAATAATGGGGAGTCTTTCAGCATCTCCCAAGTCTGTGGTTTGTCGGCAGACGAGTTAACCAATTATTCGACCAATAACGCTGTTTTGTTGCCCTACACAAATTCAATGACAGCAACGCCCCTCTCTTTTGGCCGTTGGAGCGCTGCCTATTTTTATATTTACCAGGCGAACGCCGTTATTGCCGGCATGCAAAATAATACGCATATTGCGCCGGCGATAGTCAGGCAGCTAAACGGGGAGTCTAAATTTATACGCGCATTCTGGCATTTTTACCTGACCAATACTTTCGGGGCAGTGCCGCTAGTTTTATCGACGGATTATGCGGTGACTTCGAAACTTTCCAGAACATCCCAAGCGATAGTCTACCAGCAGGTGATTGCCGATCTTAAGGAGGCTTATACGCAGCTTAACAGCAACTATGTTGACGCTTCTGATACCACGAGCACGACCGAGCGTGTCCGACCCAATAAAGCAGCGGCAGCGGCTTTACTAGCTCGAGCGTACCTATACACCAAAGACTATGTCAATGCAGAATCCCAGGCCAGCCTGGTAATTAATAATAGTCAATATAGTCTTTGTACGAATTTGAGTCCCCAAATGGGCCCGCAAAGTGTTTTTCTAACGAATAGCAGCGAGGCGATCTGGCAGTTGCAAACCCCTTTGCCCGCCACGATGAATACCGTAGATGGCAGTGGCTATATTTTGCAGGGTGGGCCCAATACCATTAGCGGTGGCACTCAATCTAGTTCGATCAGTCCGCAATTATCTACAGCTTTTGAACCAGGAGATCTTAGGGCCAAATACTGGATCGGGACCACCAATACCAATCCAGCGTATGCCTACCCTTATAAATACCAGTCCTATAATGTTTCCAGCCCGATCACAGAATACGTTATGGTACTTCGTTTGGCAGAACAATACCTGATAAGAGCGGAGGCCCGGGATATGCAGGGAAATATGTCAGGTGCATTAGCCGACCTGAACATTATCCGCAAACGAGCTGGCCTTCAGAACTATGCGGGCGCAACAGACCAGGCGTCGCTGCTTGCCGCGATCCTGCATGAGCGGCAGGTGGAATTGTTCACGGAATGGGGCCACAGGTGGTTCGACCTAAAGAGGACGGGAAATTTGGATGCAGTGATGGGGCCTCCGGGGAATGTCTTCCTGTTTAAAAATGGATCCGGAACCTGGAACTCAGACTGGGCACTGTATCCCATCCCTCAATCGGAAATCTTGAAAGATATTAATCTACAGCAAAATCCCGGCTATTAAAATTTTACTTATTCGTCCGATGAAAAAAGTGATTCAGTACGTCATGTTGCTGTTGATGCTAGTCTGCTGCCATCAAAATATAATGGCGCAAAAAAAAGTAATTGATACATCGGCCATCCGGCAATGGCCAATGCTGACTAAGGCAGGTGATAACGGTGCGATAAGCGATGACGGAAAGTATGTGATGATTACGATTGATAGCGCTGGATCGCCTATCACAATCTTAAGATCTACTTCGGGGGATTGGCAATACATCGCGCTTTATAGCCAATGGGACTCGTTTAGTCGTGACGGCAAAAAAGCCATTCTAAAAGCCTCAAAAGATGATATGTCCATAGTGACGCTCGCCAACAAGCAAACAGAGTACCTTGCCAATGTCAAACAGTATTCGATCGCCCAATCAGCCAACAAGGATTGGCTCGTTTACACAATGATGACTGGACCGGGTGTTTTCGTTAGAGATATCTCCTCTGATTATGTCTACTCGTTTACCTTGCTTGATGAAATTTTGAAGCAACAAGGAGACAATGTGCTGGCTATTGAGCATATAGGAATCGACAGTATCGCTCTAAAGATCATTCATTTAAGCGATCAAACAATCGCGGAGATATGGCGCGGAAAACTGGCGACTAATTATGTTTTTAATCGAAAGGGTGATCAGTTGGCGTTTGCTACTCCCGGGGAAATTTGGTATTACCGGACCGGAATGAAGAAAGCGGTAGTCTTAGCTGGTAAGGAGATGAAAAATCACTGGAGGTCCGGAGGGTCGCTGAATTTCAGCGCAAATGGTCGTTGGCTGTTTACTGATCTTTTGCAACCTATTATTGGACAAAGACTGGCTACAAATGGAGTTCCAATCAACATCTGGAATTATCAAGACAGCCGACTGCCCATACAACACCCCTCGGATGACAGTCATTTTCTATATTCCCTTGGTGTAATCGACTTACAAAAGGCCAATCAAATAGGAAGCCAAAAAATCCAAAATCTGGGCTTGGATCTTTATCGTAATGGTAAAGATGAGTTGCTTACAAAGCCAGCGCAGATCCCGGAAGATTATCTGATAGTTGCACATCGAAATGGTGGAATCCATGAAGATTGGTGGAACCCAGCGTCAATGCCAGAAATAGACCTCCTCTCTTTGCGCGATGGCAAAAGGGTCTGTTTGAAAAAATCGCAACAATCTTATTGGGGGCCTAATTTCTATTTATCTCCGAGCGGCAGGTATGTGGTTTATTTTGACAATTTGGGAGGTAAGAATGCTACTCTGCAGTGGTACAGTTATGAAATCGCTACAGGTGTTACCCAATCCCTGACTAAAAGAGCCGGCTTTCCATTTAATGTTCAACTGGATGATTATGACTTTCCTCTCACAAGGTACGTGCCTTATGGCTTTGGCGGATGGCTCGGCCAAGATGAAGCCGTACTCCTTAAGGATCAATACGATATCTGGAAAGTTGAACTGAGTGGGAGTGCGGATCCGGTTAACCTAACCGGGGGAAGCGGTAGAAAGAACAAAATTAAGTTTGACTTGGTCGATCGTGATGATGGTACAAATACGCATGACCCCTCTTGGAACAAGACAGATACGATCCTATTAACCGCCTTTAACAAAACAAATAAGGAGTTCGGCTTTTTTCAACTAGGATTAAAAGCACCCGTCTTAAGAATGTTGGCAATGGGGCCCTATTGGTATGGCGAATATGCGCGCACAAGCTTTTCCAATTTAAAATCCGCTGGGCCGTGGTTGTTCAAACGCGAGACAGCCTCCGACGCGCCTAATTGGTTCTATACGCGGGACTGGAAAACAGTGACAAGGCTGACCGACCTCCAGCCACAAAAACCTTATAACTGGCTGACCTCAGAATTACTGACGTGGAAGACTTTTAACGGCAAAACCGGACAGGGCATACTTTATAAACCGGAGAATTTCGACTCCCATAAAAAATACGCTGTGATCGTGCATTACTATGAACAGAGGTCAGGCGAGCTTAATCAATTTAAGGCTCCAACATTGGCTGATGGCCCAATCGATATTCCCTACATGGTGAGCCGCGGGTACCTGGTATTTGAACCAGATATCCATTATACGATCGGTGAACCGGGAGAGAGTGCTTATAATTATATTGTATCCGGTGCGGAGTATTTGACGAAATATCCCTTTGTGGACAAAGCGCACATAGGCCTCCAAGGCCATAGTTTTGGCGGGTATCAAACCAACTATATCATCACGCGCAGCAATTTATTTGCTGCGGCCATGTCAGCGTCAGGCTGGGCTAACCTCATCGGACGGTACGGTGCAATTTCGGTAGGTGGCGGGAATAGTTCATACGAAAGCCGCGAGGCTACTTCAGAGATTCACCGAAGCCGGATTGGCGCAACTCTTTGGGAAAGGCCTGACTTGTATATTAAAAACTCCCCCATCTTTCGCGTTGACAAAATTAAGACGCCGTTGCTTTTGATGAATAATACTGTCGATGACGATGTGCCATTTTTTCTTGGCGTGGAGTTTTTTACGGCTCTTCGCCGGTTAAAAAAGCCCGCTTGGATGTTACAGTATGAAGGGGAAGGCCATGTGTTACGTGACGAAAAGGATAAAATTGACTTTACGATCCGAATGACCCAATTTTTTGACCATTATTTGAAAGACGTACCGGCCCCAGCCTGGATGACCACTGAAATTTATTAACCATAAACAACCATTTAATGAAAAAGTTACTATTTCTATTCCTGTTGCAGCCTTTTTTGCTTCATAGCCAGGGAATCCGATTCGAAAACAATCTAAGTTGGGCCCAGATCAAACAAAAGGCTAAAGCCGAGAATAAATATATTTTGGTGGACTGTTATGCCACCTGGTGCGGACCTTGTAAATGGATGGAGCAAAATGTTTATCCGGATGACAGTGTCGGTAATAAGATTAACGCGCGGTTCATCGCTGTAAAAGTTCAGATGGATAAGACAGCCAACGATAACGATCAGGCTAAAACCTGGTATCCTATTGCCCGTCAATTTGAGCAGCAATATGCCATAACCGCATACCCTGCCTACCTTTTCTTTTCACCCGACGGCGTAGCTGTTCATAAAGCGGTCGGAAGTTTGAAAAAAAAGGAATTTTGCGCGTTGGCTGCTGAAGCACTTCATCCGGGCCGCCAGTATTATGTGCTGCTTGATGCTTATAAGAACAACAGATTACCCGGACCGGAAATGCCGGCATTGGCAAACCGGGCTAGGTCATTCGATGAAGAAAACTTGGCGGAAGCCATCGCTGGGGACTATATCCACCATTACTTGGAAAAGCTTAGTGATAAAGAATTCCTTGCCAAAGAGAACATGGAGTTTATGGATCTTTATCCATATACTTCGAAGGATCGATTCTTTAAGCTGTGTTATACACACCCCGGTATTGTTGACTCGGTTTTAAACCTGCCCTGGCCCGGCATACCCCACAATGCCCTACGGAATCACTTTGCGCGGGCAGCCGTAGATAATGTCATCGCGAATGAAGAGATCACACCGTTGATCAAGGCGGCGAAAAATAACCATGAAGTACCGGATTGGAAGCAAATAACCAGGCATATCAAAACCAAATACGGCGAACGCTATGTCAGGTCTAATGTGGCGCAGGCCCAGGCGGATTGGTACAGGGACATGCAAGACTGGAAAAACTATACCACATCTATTCTAAAAGAAACGGCCGAACAGGATACTACCGATATGCCCCCCTCGGCTAAGGCTATTTTTTTCAATAACCAGGCTTGGGAGATCGTCATACATAGTGACGACCGCGGAAAACTCAAAAAGGCTTTGAGTTGGATGGATTTTGCACTTTCATTAAACGATAAGCCGTCTGTCGATGCTATCGACACGAAAGCCAATATTCTCTACCGGTTGGGAAACAAAGATGATGCTATCGCAACCGAAGCAAAGGCAGTCTCTTTATCTAAGAGGTTGGTTTATAGAGAAACATTGGATAAAATGAAAAACAATACACTTAACTGGTAATCCATCTGACCTAATAACAAATTATTACAAATGGTCAAAAAAGAATCAAAACGAAATTAAAATCAAAAACCCAGAGATTGCTGAATAACAAAGCAATAAAATAATAATTAAAACAAACACATGATTAATCAAACCCAGACAACATGAAAAAGCGATTTATTCTTCTTGCAGCGACCTGTGGATCGCTGTTTGCCTGCACCAAAAGCAACATACTTCCTTCATCGACGGTAGCTTCTTTAAGTTTTGTTAATGCAACCGTTGGCTCGTCGCCGGTAGTTTACAAACTAAACAATCTTAATATAAACTATTCTACGGTAGCCTCTGGCAACAAGATCAATTACGGCGCATCCAGCCTTTTCCCGCTTGTTGCGGGAAACGTTCCGCTTGCATTTTCTCAATCCACTGACACGCTACATACTCTTTTTACAGGGGCCTTAAATCTCCAGAGCAGCGGGATTTATTCGCTTTATCTTATAGGAACAGCCGCTCAACCTGATACAGTTTTTATGCAGGAACATTTAACCCATCATGCAGCAACTGATAGTGTGGCAGGCATCCGGTTTATTAACCTTTCCCCCGGAAGCAATCCGGTGAGCGTGGACATCAAAGGCCAGGCAAACGGCAGCGAAGTGAGTAGCCTCTCTTATAAAGGCCGGACAGGCTTTAAAATTTACAAAGCCGATCATACAATACCCAGTTACATCTTCGAGTTCAGGGATGGGGCCTTCGGAACCTTACTGGCCACTTTCACCCTTAGCGGGGTTAATAATGCATCCAGCGTCAGTTTGACTACTACAAATGTGGTACGTTTTCATAATATGACCTTGGCACTTATTGGTCAACCCGCCGGTGGAATAGTCGCGCAAAAGGTGATACTGATCAACAACTATTAAGTGGACACGTGTCTAAATTAAGTTCAAACTAACACTTTTTATTTCATAGTCAAATGCCCTACGGAGATAGAGTAGCTATGGTTGACGGAAATCGTAAATTTTTTAAATATGCGGTCGATCTAAGGACCGATAGACAAACTAATCATGAAAAACCTATTTACCCTGCTGTAAGCACTCGGGCGCCCCTTTTTTAAAGGCCATAAACACTAAATACCTTTGATCCATACCAATAATAAATTATGGACATGGATCAAAACAAAAACAAAACCGGCAGGACAATGCGAACTAATGAGGAGATTTTTGAAGCCATCGCGGAATTTGAACGGAACGAGATTAGCATCCCGGACTTCTGTGAAATGTATGGCATCAGTAACTCTACATTTTATGAATGGCAAAAAAAGTACAAGATGAGGAACCAGGAAAACACCGGGAGTAACATGCAGCCGATCATCCTTACCGATGAGTTGCTGCAAATGACAGAGCGGCTTCCGATAGCCGAACTGGAACTGCCGGATGGCAGGTTGTTCCGTATTTTCCAGCAAGTCGATCCCGCATTTCTAAAAGCATTTATCAATTAAGCTATGGTAGACTTTTTAGAAAACCGCCGGTACTTTTTGTACCCATACACCGTAACCATGTCAAAAGCCTACGATGGGTTGAGCGGGTTGGTAAGGAATGACTTGGGGCAGGACCCGCGTTGCGGCGATGTATATATCTTCTTTAACAAGAGCAGGACACTGGTAAAGATGTTGTTTTGGGACGGGGACGGCTATGCGATCTTCGGCAAGCGGATAGAGCATAAGCGATTCCAGGTACCTGCCGGACGAGTGGATGACCTGGGCTTTTACATTACCCCGCTACAGCTTTTGCAACTGATCCGGGGCATCCGTATGGAGACCGTTTTCAGAAAGGCAAACGACTAAAAAACGAGGAAAAAAGGTGGCTCAAAATTGCCAATTATGATATTACAAATTAATGACACATTTAGATAAAATAATGGCAAAAAACAGTCAAAAAAGGGCTTTTAAATTATGAATGTAACAAGAAATTTACGTATTTTTATAGTGTAATCAATCAGTGAAAACCAACGCTTTACCCACTTTCGAGGCATTTATGCAGGAGCCGGAAACGGCCTTTAAGCTCTACCAGGACGCGGTTGCGTTCATGGAAGTTTACGCGCCTATCAAGGAAGAAATAAAGGGCTATAAAGGCGAGGTTGAGGCTTTGGTCAAAGGAGCCATAGAGCAGGTCGCCCGGTCAGAAAAACAGGTTGACGCAGCCATCAAAGTTGCAGAAGAAGCCAGTCGTCAATCAGATACTTTCCGTAAAAATGCCGATAAAGCACTTCGTTTAGCCGAAGCCGTTTCATTAGATTCGGTAAACTACCTGAAAATAGCTGATGAAGCCAAAACTGAAGCGGCAGTAGAAAAAGAGAAGAACAACCGTTTACAGTTCAGGATACTGCAACTGGAGCGTATGATCTTTGGCCGCCGCAGCGAAAAGTTCACGCCTGAACAACTGAACCAGCTACGCCTGGACATTGAGGCCGAAGAGATCGCTACCTGTTCAATCGTAGATATTACAGATGTTAGCTATAAGAAAGTTACTACCATAACTGAACCCAAAAAACACCTCGGACGGAACCCCCTCCCTGCACATTTACGCAGGGAGGAGATCCGCCTGGAACCTTTTGATAAAAAAGAGGGTGATGTATTTATAAAAGAAGATGTGACCGAGGTATTGGAATACAATCCCGGCGAGTTCTATGTAAAAGCATTCATCCGTCCAAAGTATGCCCAGCGCAATGCTGATGGCAGCACCACGATGAAACAGGCAGATTTGCCGGTACAACCGGTAGATAAATGTATAGCCGGTGCATCGCTTTTAGCGTATATCGTAATCTCCAAGTATATTGATTCATTACCGCTGTACCGCCAGATCGAGATATTCAAACGGGTGGGCGTTGATATTGCATCCGGTACGATGAGTGGCTGGATCGCTAAGGTCTGCGAACTGCTCGAACCGCTTTGTGAGCTGCTTAAAAAGGAAGTCCTAAAGGCAGAATACCTCAATATTGACGAAACCACAATGAAAGTGATCGAAAAAGGGGCCAAAAAAGGCAAAACCCACCTCGGTTATTATTGGGTCTATCTTCACCACTGGGGGAAACTGGTCTTTTACGACTATAAAGAAACCCGAAGTGGCAAGGAACCGGAGAGCGTTTTGAAGGATTATAAGGGGTATATCCAGGCAGATGCCTATGCCGCTTATGAAGGCGTGGCCAAAAAGAACGGTAACATACTGCTATGTTGCATGGCACACGCGCGCCGCAAGTTTGAGGAAGTCTATAAGAACAGCGACAAACGTGCCGCCGTAGCCTTAGAGCTATTCAATAAGCTGTACGCGATTGAAGAAGAATGCCGCAATGCGGGTATGGACTTCTACCAGATCAAAGCCGTTAGGCTTGAACGGTCGGAACCGCTACTTGATGAACTCGGATCATGGTTAAAGACCTGGCAACAAAGCCGTGATATTGACGCGCCATTGCGTGCAGCGATCAATTACACGCTGAAGATATGGGACAAACTGCGGTTATATACCTCCCAGGGGTTTTTAAGTATCGACAATAATGCAGTTGAACGGGCTATTCGTACCGTGGCCATCGGTAGAAAAAATTACCTGTTCAGCGGTTCGCATGAGGGAGCAAGAAGAAGCGCCATGCTGTACAGCCTGATGATAAGCTGCAAGCTGAACGGTATTAACCCGCAGGTTTATCTGCCGGATGTGTTGGAACGGCTGGCCTACCTGCCGAAAGAAGATCACATCCTACAGATGCTTTTACCAAACAACTGGCAGCCAAAACTGGAGGCCAAATCAACAAACGAACTAATAATGGCAAAATGATAGCCCATAATGAAAAATGGAATACAAAAAAATACGAGGGTTGCCCGAGTGCTTACACCCTGCTGCTGCTATGCAGCGCAATGACCGTGTTTGCACAGAAGACCAGTTTCTCAGGCAACTGGATTATTAATAAAGACAAAATGGACTTCGGGCAGGCCCCGGAATGGGTAATTCCCAAAAACATCAAAGTAGAACAGGGAGCAGACAAATTGACCCTTACCCGCATCAGCCTGGATCAATCGCTAGCGGAGCAAGCGCCGATCACAGAAACCTTAGCTTTTAACGGCAAACCGTTTCTGCGCACTCCTGCTTCCGGTCCACTCGTAACCACGACTTTGCATTGGCTGAATGACCAGTCTTTTACCCTCGTGCGTAAAGGCACCTCCATAGTCACCGAAATCTGGACACTGGAAGATGGCGGTAAAACGTTGGTCGTCAACCGCGATGTAACGCAGGACAATGGCTTAAAATACAACTTGCGGTGCTATTATACTATACAATAAACATGTTGCCCAAAAATGCCATATCTTTTGCGATGTCCTGTTGCCTTCAATTTATTACCATAGCATGGATGCCGGATCACGCCGCTAAACCAATTTGCAAACGTGTGCCGAATACGTTGGAAAATGACGTAGTGAAAACACGCCATCAGAATAAAATCGTGGAGCGCCGAACGAAGGAAAAGCAAAACTGGAAAGGTAACTGGATCAAAGATAGTCATGACAAAGATTTCCGTATTGCGCCTTATTTCCGAAAAACTTTGGTCGTTAATAAAAAAATGAGATTGGCAAAGATCAGCATTGCTGTAGCGGGTTTATATGAGCTATACATCAATGGTCAACGTACCGGTACCCATTTGCTTGACCCCATGTTCACCCGTTTCGACAGGCGTAACTTGTACGCCACATACGATGTTACTAAAGAACTACAAAAAGGAAATAACACAATCGGTGTGCTCTTAGGCTATGGCTGGTATAACCTCCAATCCACTGCGGTCTGGTATTTTGACAAGGCACCGTGGAGGGCGCGGCCTTCATTTTGTATGGACCTCAGCATCACTTATAGCGACGGCACAACAGAAACGATAGCAACCGATCAGAGCTGGAAAACAGCACTTAGCCCCGTGGTCTTTAACAGTATTTATACCGGCGAACATTACGACGCACGCAAAGAAATACCGCATTGGAACGAAACGGGATTGGATGATAGTAAATGGGTAAATGTTATCATCACTGGTGCCCCTTCGCAAAATATTGCCGAACAGAATGTGCCACCGATCCGTGCTGTGGAAGAAATATCACCTGTCGCTGTCAATAAAATAAATGATACCGATTATGTTTTTAATATTGGCCGGAACATTGCAGGCGTATGTCGCATCAAACTGAAGAACCGGGCGGGAACTATTGTGAAGTTAAAACACGGCGAACACTTATACCCTAACGGCCATGTTGATATTTCCAATATAGACATCCATTACCGGCCAACTGACAATACTGATCCTTTTGGAACCGATCTTTATCATCTCAAAGATGATGGAAGCGAGGAAACTTTTCAGCCGCGTTTCACTTATCATGGATTCCAATATGTGGAGGTGACCAGCAATAAGCCCATTACTTTAACCAGGGAAAATCTTACCGGTATATTTATCCATAGCGATGTTGCACCAGCAGGCAGCATCAGTTGTTCCGACACTATCATTAATAGGCTTTGGCAAGCGACCAATAATTCTTATTTGTCAAACCTGATGGGCTATCCTACGGATTGCCCGCAACGTGAAAAGAACGGCTGGACGGCGGATGCACACCTGGCCATCGAAACAGGGCTTTACAATTTTGACAGCAAACTGGTTTATGAAAAATGGCTGGCGGATATGCGCGACGAACAACAACCTAATGGTATGCTCCCTGCTATCATTCCCTCTTCAGGATGGGGCTATGAGCATTACAATACCGTGGATTGGCTGAGCGCATTGATCATCATTCCCTGGGAACTGTACCGGTTCTATGGCGATAGCCAGGCATTGAAAAATAATTACCCGAATATGAAGAGATATATCGACCATTTGGATGAAACGCACCCGGATGGGTTGATACCTGAAGGTTTAGGTGACCGTGAAGCTATTAGATCACATGCCAATATTGAACTAACGTCAACGGCCTACTATTACAATGACGCATTAATACTATCGAAAACGTCCAAACTATTTCATAAATCCAAAGACGAGAAAAAGTACAATGTACTGGCCCGGAAAATAAAAGCCGCATTTAACCGCAAATTCTATCATGCAGCAACACAAAACTATGGTAACGGTTATCAAACTGAAAACAGCGTTGCCCTTTACTGGGGTTTAGTGGCGGAAAACAATAAATCTGCTGTAGCAGCTAACTTGGCTAAGAGTGTCAGCCAGGACAGTTTGCATTTGGATATTGGCGTATTGGGTAGCAAAACAATCTTGAATGCTTTAACCGAAAACAGCTATGCTGATTTAGCTTATCAATTGGCAACAAAAGACTCCTATCCGTCATGGGGTTACTGGATGAAACAAGGGATGACGACTTTGCCGGAAAACTGGGATATGCAGTCATCGCTAAACCATATCTTTTTTGGTGAGATCAGCGCCTGGTTTTACAGGGGATTGGGAGGGATGAATATCGATGAAAATAAACCTGGGTTTAAGCATATATTATTGCAACCACATATTGTTATGGGACTAAATAACTTTCATGCACGACATAGATCGCGGTATGGAAATATTGCCTCCGGCTGGAAAACAACAGAAAACTTTATTGTCTATACGACGACTATACCGTCAAATACAATGGCCGATTTAAGAATTGATCTATATGGCAAAATCGTAAAAACTATCCAGGTCGGCCCCGGAAAACATAGCTGGAAGTTCAAGTTACGCGCAACTGAAAAGACCGTCTCAACAAGGTTGTCTTACTACCCTGAAGTAATGCTCACTTCAAAAGATGCGGTCGTCTGCATCGGGCAGCATCATTGACCCGCCCATCCTTCTTTTGTCCATAAAATATAGGTTTTTTAAGTAAAACCGGCCATGCCCTTACCCAAATTTTTAAAAAGTGAAAAAACTAATATTCTTTATCATTCCACTATTTACCGCCTTCGTATGCGATGCACAGATCACAAAGGATTCCTTCGGAGAAAAAGCGATCATCGAGATTAGCGCTACCGGGAACATTACTATTAACCGCAATATCTATGGACAATTCGCCGAACACTTGGGCCGTTGCGTTTATGACGGTATTTACCGAAATGGCAAGATCCGGATGGACGTGGTGAATGCTTTCAAACAAATAAAAGTGCCCCTACTGCGCTGGCCGGGAGGCTGTTTTGCCGACCAGTACCACTGGCGGGACGGCATCGGGCCGCAAAAGGACCGGCCAAAGACGGTTAATGCCAGTTGGGGCATGATCACGGAAGATAACAGCTTCGGCACGGCCGAGTTCTTACAGCTTTGCAAACTCATCGACTGTGAGCCTTATGTCGCCGGCAATATGGGTACCGGGTCACCGCAGGAAATGAAGGACTGGATCGAATATCTGAATTTTGGTGGCGAAAGCCAGCTGGCTGATCTGCGTAAAGCAAACGGTCACCCCGAACCTTATCATGTGAAGTTCTGGGGCGTAGGCAACGAAAGCTGGGGTTGCGGCGGACGGATGACTGCGGAGGATTACGCCAATAAATATCGGGAGTTCGCAGAGTTCTGTAAAAGTTATCCCGGCTCGCCCCTGCAAAAAATGGTCAGTGGCGCGAATGCGGATGATTACCATTGGACGGAAACCATGATGAGGAACATCCCTCTTCGCCTGATGCAGGGTATCGGTGTGCACTATTATACGTCTGTGGATGGGGATTTTGGGAAAGGATCCGCTACGGGGTTTACCGACAACGAGTATTTTCAGGCTATGAAGAACACGCTGTTCATGGATGAGCTCATTCGCAACCATGCGGCGATCATGGATCGTTATGACCCGAAAAAGCAGGTGATGCTGGCGGTGGATGAATGGGGCATATCCTTAGCACCGGAACCGGGCACCAATCCAAATTTTCTATACCAGCAAAATTCGATGCGGGATGCGCTCATTGCCGCCACAACACTTAATATATTCAATAACCATTGCGATAGAGTACGAATGGCCAATTTAGCGCAGGCGGTCAATGTCTTGCAGGCGCTGATCTTAACCAAGGGCGACAAGATGCTGCGCACACCAACCTATCATGTCTTTGACTTGTACAAAGTGCACCAGGATGCGACCTGGCTGCCCATTAAAATACAAACACCAAATTATTATTACCAATACCAAAGCATACCGGCGGTCAATGTTTCGGCCTCCAAAGATGCCAAGGGCCTGATCCATGTTTCGCTGGTCAACCTGGACCCGAACCAAAGCATCGACATCTCCGCAGGTTTAGGCCTGACGAACGCCAAAACCGTGACCGGGCAAGTGCTGACCTCCGCAAGATACACGGATATCAACACTTTCGAACAACTGGATAAGGTTAAAATAATGCCATTTAATGGGGCCACATTATCTGATCATAAGTTGAACGTAACGCTACCACCCCTATCGGTGGTCATGCTGGAAATTCAATAAGCGAATATTAAAACGAACGAATGAATTACACGCAAAAATGATCCAAGCACCTTTAACAACGGAACAACGGCTGAAGGATGCCCAGCATAAAGCAGCAATGCTTTTTGACCAAGTTCAGAAGAGACAATTTATCACCGCTGGACGGTCGGAAAGGGAGATCAATACCGACATCTTTCAGTTGGCATTTGAACTGTACGGCATAAAGAAGTATTGGCATAAACGTATTGTGCGTGCGGGAAAAAATACATTGTATCCATACCAGGAAAATCCACCAAACCTTGTAATAGGTGAAAATGACATTGTGTTTTTGGACTTTGGCCCCGTCTTCGAAGATTGGGAAGCTGATTTTGGAAGAACTTATGTATTAGGTGTAAATGAAGACATGAAAAAAATACAAAGCGATATTACTGCGGCATTTATAAAAGGTAAGGAATATTACAAAGCGCATCCAAACATAACCGCGTCTGAATTATATGACTATGTAAGTTCTTTAGCCATCAACTACGGTTGGGAATTAGGCAGCAGGCACTGCGGGCATTTAATTGGGAAGTTCCCTCATGAAAAAATTGAAGATCATGAGATATATTCCTACATCCATCCTGATAACCATCGGCAGTTAAATGAATGGGACGGAAGCTTCAACCAACTGCACTGGATATTGGAGATTCACTTTGTTGATTTTGGAAAACAGTTCGGCGGCTTTACGGAAGAACTATTAACGATAGGATGATAAAAAGATGATTGGACATATTAAATTATTTATAGACATAGGAAAAACTAATTGGTTGTGGTTTTTGATAATACTTGTTTTTGTAAGTACGATTAGCCATCCCGTTCAAGCACAAAACCCGATAGGCCCTCGAAGCTTTTATATGGCCGATCCCTCCGCGCATGTCTGGAAGGATGGAAAGCTATATATCTATGGCTCACGCGACGAAAGCCCAAATTATTTCTGTTCCTGGGGGCATGATGTCGCTTTGACCACGGACCTGAAGACCTGGACCATCCAACAAAACGTTATTACCTCGAAAGGTGCCGGTGACCAGATCCCGTACAGCGATGAACGGCTATTCGCTCCCGACTGTCAGTACAAGAACGGCTTGTATTATCTGTATTACTGCCTTTCCGGCAAGGGAGATATTGAAGGCGTGGCCACTTCGCCTTCACCCATAGGGCCGTTCACCAACGGCACAAGGATCGACCTGTACGGCAATAACCAAATCGACCCTTGTGTTTTTATGGATGATGACGGGCAGGCGTATTATATCTGGGGGCAGTTCTCGGTCAAAGTGGCCAAGCTCAAACCCAATATGAAAGAGATCGACCCGGCCACGATCAAAAGCGATATCATCACCGAAAAGCAGCATTTCTTCCATGAAGGGGTCTATATGGTCAAACGAAATGGGATCTATTACCTGGTCTATACCGATATCAGCCGGGGAGGGATACCCTCCTGTATCGGTTACTCCACGGCAAGATCCCCCTATGGCCCGTTCAAATACCGCGGGGTCATCATCGATAACAGCCATTGCGACCCAGGCAACTGGAACGATCATGGCTCATTAGTTGAATTTAAAAAACGATGGTATGTGGTTTATCACCGGGCCACGCATAATAGCTATAGTATGCGCCGAACCTGCCTGGAGCCCATTCATTTTAACGCCGACGGCAGCATTAATGAAGTAGAAATGACCACGCAGGGCGCTTCCGCGCCGCTGCCGGCCACCGACAAATTGGATGCGGAACGCGCCTGTTTGCTCCTGGGTAATGTATATATCCAGGGCATCGCAGCAGACAACGAAGTGCTGGACGGGATCAGCAACAACGACAAGGTTTGTTATAAATACCTCGATTTTACAAACAAAACCGATTCGGTAACCATCCGGGTTGCCCCCGGGAAAAGGCCGGCACGGATCGAGGTCGCCCTCGACCATTTCTGGTCGCCCGCCATTGCAATAATTGACGTGCCAGCGGCAACAGAAGAAGGCGGCTATCAAAGCCTGACGGCAAAGATTGCTTCCGTAAGCGGGATACATGCTCTTATCCTCCGTTTTTACGGCCAGGGTGAGAATATCTTTAAAGTGGATTGGTTGGAGTTTGAATAAATTGACAATATAAATAGAATATGAAAAAAGAACCGTATCTCATGACCATCAAAGCGGAAGACAGGCTTGGCCTGCTTCACCTGGTCTCCGGGGTGATCGACAGAAAACTCATCCCCATCAAAAGTTTAAGCTATGCACCGACCGATATCCATGATATTACATTGATCACTATTGAAGTGGTGGGTAACGAAAGCGACCTAACCCAATTAGCCCTAAAGATTGAAAATATCATCGAGGTATTTACTGTAGAGGTTAAACAATTCGATAGCGCCGTTTGCCTGCGTGCCGCTTATTTCAAAATGGACAAAACTTTCCTGGAATCGCCCCAAGCCCTTGCTATGTCTAATTACGACACGGTGATAGTGAATATTTATCCTGATGCTATCCTATTAGCCAAATATGGAACCGACGCAACTATTCGAAAGCTGTACAACGCACTTGACGGTCCGCATCTGCTAGGATTCAGCCAAACCGGGCTAATAACGGATTCCGTTTTAATTGGTGAGGACCAGTCATCGGTCATTAACCGGCTGGCCGCCTAACGGCCAAATTTATCCTATCACAAAATAACAAAACAAATGATCCCTATGCCCATAAGAAACGCCACCTACCATGATGCACCCGCCATTAAACTATTACTGGAAACACTGGGCTATAACACCAGTACGATCCTGCTAATCAGCCAGCTTGAAAATTTATTTGTCGGGAAGGACAACCAGGTTTTCGTTTATGAGCTGAACAAAGAGGTTGTTGGGTTTATTGCAGTACATTTTCTACCTCAATTGGGGTTTGGTGGTGGGCTGGTATGGATTACCTATTTAGCAGTTTACGAAACAATCAAGGATCAGCGGATCGGAGCCGCACTGGAGCAATATGTCACCGGACAGGCAAAACTCAGAAAGTGTGACCGGATACAAGTGCACTGCCAGAGCCAGTGGGCAGAGTCACATCAGTTTTACGAGCGGCAGGGATATGGTAAATATCCTGAATTTTTACAAAGAGGCTGGTGTATGGCGAATAAAAGAAATATAACATGATGGCGATTGTTTTCGGCCTACTCCTCATTGGCGCATTTGCAGTAGCCGTGGTGATTGGGCTTCATAAGGATAAGCATCATGATGAATAGATACGCTCCTACGTTCTTCACCTTTTCATTTTGACTAATGATAAGGTCAGTTAAAGTTAATAAAGCGGCCTGGGGGAGCAGGCCAGCTTTTAAATTTTAGTTTTTTAGTTAGTTGATGAGCGCTGACCGGCTAATAACCGGCGGCGTTTTTTTGGCCTCAAAAATCCCCTTAACCATTAAGAAAGAATATTTATAAATCACTACCCTAAAACATCCCTATGAAAAAAGAAATTAAAAATGATTAACTGAAGCTTCACAGGGATTCGTGTTTTCCTGTAATAGCAATTAGAGTTTATTAACAAATTTTATTACCTTATATTTGCTTAACAAAAATTATAGACAACACAGACAGACATTATTTAAATATAGAGAACAATATACGTTCACTTCGCTCTCGCGATTCAAAAAATTTGGCAAAATAAAAAAACACAGAGAACAAGTGCACGCCCGATACCCACGGGCTGGCTTGTTATGTGGGGTTTGCCAAAGCCCGGAATCGCTGACAGGCTTGTCCCGTGGTATTTTAAATAATATCGCCGGTCAAGTCCAACACTCCTCTCCCATTTTCCAGGTTCTCCTATCCGATCCTCGTATCCGTTGCGGTGTGTCGCTTATTGCCCGGTGTTTCATCCAATTCTAACAAGGAAAAACATGACAACCGAAACAGAATATCTGAAAAACATCGCGGAAGAGATCGCCGCTGACGCGGAAAAACATCACCCTACTGCCAAAGCAGACCACCACTTAGCCATTGAGGCTGGCCGACTGGAAAAATCCATCACGTTGCACCTCGGCGGGATTGAAAACTTTACCCAACGGGATACTTTTTATTTTAATACGCTGAGCAAGCTGGTTAATATCTGCGATATTTTATTTGACATCCATCACAGCATCACGTCAAATGTAATGGTGTTAATGGATCTAATGGACACCATTAAGGAGGTTTTGCCCGACGACGTCAGGCCGGGACTGAAATTGCCGAAGGCATTGATCCTGATGCAAAAGGAAAAGATCAGCGAAAGCTGGGACCGGCATAGCCGGGTGATGGCGGAACAGGGGATCAGCAAAAAGCTGATCGAAATTGCTGGCATACCGATCCAACGTTTTACCGAAGGGAAACAGAAATTATATTGGGGAGACTTTACCTGGCTCAAAGGCTACCTGGCCAAACTGGAAATTATGGACTGGGAAAATGCGGATTGTAACAGCCCGGCTGAAGCCTTGCTGTCGTTATTGATCGGCAGGGATTTTAATGATGACCGTTTTTACATCTACTGCAAAAAATACGTGACCGACCGGACAAAGGGAGTTAGCGGTAAAAGGCAGCGCCTGCTCGCCTATGCGGAATGCGAAAAACTGGTGTTGGAAGATACGCAGGTGGGAACAGTATCTTTCGATCAGCGTGCTAATTCGGTAAGCACCCGTTTGCTCAAGTGGATCAAGGAGGAGATCGACTTTGTGGAAACGCATGAACGGGAGCCGCCTTATGCCAAATTACATTTTAACTTGTTTGTAAACCGGATAGCCTTTTTCTTTAAATTATTATCCGAACAAAAGGTATTTGGTGATACCAGTTTTAAGGAACTGGCGCAGCAGGTCTCCAGCACTTGTTTGTCTGTGGACGGCGAAGAAATTCTCGCTACTACTATTATTTCAAAGGCCTATCCCAAGGATCAAAAGATGCTGGAAGAAATGGAAGCGCTGCTGGTCAAAATGCTGGCTTATGTCCGCAGCTTTATGCGGAAGAAATAGGATCGGCACCTAATTGTCTAAATTAAAGCCTGTGAATACCCTCACAGGCTTTTTGTGCCTGGGTTATTTCGGCCAATTGTTCTCGGTTTAATGTCTGTCCTACTTCTTAAAACTTGGTACAAAAAGGGCCTAATTTAATTTGAAAATTACATAATTTTTTACTACCTTAGTGTAACGGTTTACAGCTACAAACAGGTAAAATCGTTGCAGTGAGTAATTCGGTGAGTTAGGAAATACAGCTAAAGAAAGACGTTGAATACCAGCCGGTTAAGAACAAGGTTCGATTCCCCTACGGGCTACTTAAAAGCAGAAAGCCTTCAGCGAAAGCCGGAGGCTTTTTTGTTTTAACGCACCTTCCGGCCCAAAACCCCGACTGTTCAAGCGTCCGTGCTTACATCAAAAAACCGTTTGGCTGCCTGCAAGTATTTCGAAGCAGCAAACTTTGAATAGCCATATTTATATATAAATATACAAAAAACCTACAAATAATTTTGTAGGTACAAAAAAAGTTGTAGGTTTGTTGTGTGAAGCACTTAAAACAGGAAGAAACCAAAAAGATCGAGCCGACCAGATCGGAGCTGGAGATATTAAAAGTGTTATGGCAACATGGGCCGTCGCCGGTTCGTTTGGTGATGCAGGAGATCAACAAAACGCGCGAATTAAACTACACCGCTACGCTAAAGCTGATGCAGCTTATGGTTGATAAGGGTATCCTTAAAAGGGACGAAAGTAAGATGCAGCACATTTACCATGTGGTGGAGGATGAAAATAAAACCAAAGAGCACTTACTGGATAAATTCCTGGATAACCTGTACAATGGTTCGGCATCGAGCCTGATGATGCAGCTTGCCGGGAATAAAAAAACAACCAGGGACGATCTGAAAAAAATGCGCGATCTCCTGGACAAACTGGAAAATGAAAAATAGTTTTAAACCAGGAAGATAATGGCAACCAACCTGCAACAATTATTGCCTGAAAACATTGCCCAGGCGCTTTGCCGTACCCTGATCCATTCCTTGTGGCAGGGACTTATATTGGCAATAGTTACCGGCTTGATCATCCTGTTTACCAGGAAGTCGAGCGCCGCTAAAAGATACCGGTGGTTGGTGGGCGCGTTATGCCTTTTTACGATCTGTTTCGTTTTTACGCTGTTTGCCGCTTTTAATAGTCAGCCGCTTACAGATGCTATCGCAAATATCAGCCTTTCCGGTAAGCCGGCTGATATTTGGGAACTTTTAAACTATAATTTGCTTTTTATCCAAAACCACGCCGGCATGGTGGTTTTAATTTGGCTGCTTGTCGTATGCGCGCGGAGTTTTAAAATGTTGTTTGGATTTTACGCCGTTGAACGTCTGAAAAGAACGAAGGTGAGCAGTTTTGGTGCAGAATGGGAGCAAAAAGTAAATGCACTGGCACAAAAAATGGGCATTAAACGGGCGGTGGCCCTGCTGGAATCGGCCGTCATCAACGTTCCCGTTGCGATTGGCTACCTGAAACCGCTGATCATGGTACCGCTTGGCATGGTAAATGCCCTGGGCCCGCAGGAAGTGGAAGCCATCCTTTTGCACGAGCTGGCGCATATCCGCCGGCGGGACTACCTGGTAAACCTGCTGCAAAGCTTTGCGGAGACGCTATTCTTTTTTAATCCTGCTGTGCTCTGGCTATCCGCGCTTATCCGTACCGAAAGGGAGCACTGTTGTGATGATATGGCGGTTAATCATACCCAAAACAAAGTCCGGTATATCAGCGCGTTGGTCCGTTTTGAAGAATATAGCCTGTCGAACCCCGGTTATGCCCTGGCGTTCACCGGGAACAAGGGCGGGACGCTGCAGCGCCTGGAGCGGATGGCAGCCAACCGCAACCGTTCGCTTAACAAGCTGGAAATTGCAGGCTTAGCTTTATTACTGGCGGTAAGCAGCATTTTTATTGCCGCAAGGCCCGGCAACCACCCCTCAATGATATCAAAATCAAACAAAGCGGCACCGGCAAAGCTATCGCCGGAACTCAGAAGATATTACCATGAAAGGGAGCTTGCAGCAAGAAAAAGATTCCTGGAACGGAAAGAAGCGGACGGCTCAGCAACACGGTCTGAAGTGCTGGAGCTTTTGAGCTATGATCAGAATAAAGAACCGGGGGCAACGACCCAAACTGAAGCAGCACCAATATCCCCGGAACTAAGAAGGTATATCGGTGATAGAGAAGCTGCCGTGGCAACCCATCAACCCGGCGCAGTACCGCTAACCCCGGAATTTAAAAAGTATATTCTCGACAGAGAAGCTGCCGCAGCAAAAAGATCAAAAGCGGAAGAAGCAGCCAGGCAACGAAAGCGCTCAAAGGATAGCCTGCCATAAGATGATATCAGGCTGATCCGGATTTCCTTCCTGATTATTTACACCCTGGTATGTACACCGCAGGTGTGCGTGGTGTCGTATTGCGTTAACTTTTAAAATAAAAAATGAAGAACCCGCTGCTTGTACTGCTTTTTTCTTTTACTGTCTTTGCTGCATTTGGACAAGCGCATCATACAATAACCGTCAGGGGGAAAGTGATCGATTCGGCTGCGCAAAGCCCTCTTGGATACGCGACAGTGGCATTACAGGATGCAGCGACCAAATTGCCCGTCAGGGCCTCCTTAACAAAAAATGACGGCAGTTTTGTATTGACGGCACCCGCGGGAAAACCCTACCAGCTTGTGGTAGCTTTTGTGGGTTATCAAAGCAAAGTTTTACAGGTGGCCGGCACCGACACGGCCGTGGACCTGGGTAATATATTGCTGTCGGCATCAAGCAAACAGCTGGCAACCGTATCGGTTTCGGCTGTTAAACCGCTCATCAGGCAGGAAGTGGACAGGCTCAGCTACAATGTACAGGCCGACCCTGAAAGCCAGGTGATCACTGCCCTGGATATGATGCGCAAGGTACCCCTGCTGTCGGTCGATGGCTCGGATAATATCAAACTCCGGGGAAGTGGCAGCTATAAAATACTGATCAATGGAAAAGAATCGGCTTTAATGGCGGGCAATCCATCGGACATTTTAAAGTCAATGCCGGCTTCAAATATCGAGCGGATAGAAGTGATCACTACGCCGCCGGCTAAGTACGATGCTGAGGGGTTGGCCGGCATCATCAACATTGTCACAAAAAAAAATACTGCCCAGGGATATAACGGCTTCGTAAAGGGCAATTACAATAGTGTTTATGGATACCAGGCAAACTTAAGGGCTATTGTAAAAGAGGGTAAACTAGGTTACAGTGGTTTTGCCGGCAACAATGAACAGAGGTACGTTGGCGCCGGCTTCGAAAACCTAAGCATCTATTACAGCCCGGTTCCTTCATCGATAGCGCAAACAGGCACCAACTTCACGGGGGGCCATAACACAGTTACCGGCAATGAATTAAGCTATGAATTAGATTCGCTGAATTTATTGAGCGCGACGTTTAATTATAATGAAAGGAGCGGCAGCCAGGGCAGCGACCAATATACCGCGATGCGGGATGCGAACAATACTATTTCGCAAGCCTATCATACGGCGGGCAATAGCACTGCAGGCAACCACGGGGCAGATATCGGCCTGGATTATCAATTAGGCTTTAAGCACAATAAAAATGAACTGCTTACCGCTTCCTACCGCTATAATAATTCGGGAAGCAGCCAATCCAACCATATTGCTTACGATCAAACTGTCAATTATACCCAGCCAGGCTACAGCCAGTATAACACCGCCGGGACTAAGGAAAACACTGCCCAGCTCGACTTTATAGACCCCCTGAAAATAATCACCATAGAGGCGGGCGCCAAAATGATCCTGAGGAATTATTACAGCGATTTTTATACCGATACGCTTAACGCTGCCTCTGGTCAATACTTTCCGGAAGCCGCTCAAACCAATAATTTTACCTATCACCAGGATGTTTACAGTTTATACAATTCGTACCAGGTAAGCTTAACCGGTTGGGTTTTTAAGGGCGGCCTGCGTTTTGAACGGACCGATATTAACGCGGATTTTTCTTCTGTCGGCAGCACCTTAGAAAAGGGATACAATAACCTTGTTCCTTCATTTTCGGCCCAGCGCAGCTTAAATTCCACCAGTAATTTAAACTTTGGCTTTACACAACGCATACAACGGCCGGGCATTACACAGTTAAACCCTTTTGTTAACCAGTCGAATCCGCAATATGTTACCGAGGGCAATCCTGTGCTCACGCCGGCTATTACGAATAATTTCGAGTTGAGTTATGGTAATTTCGCAAAGGGAGCGGTTAACTTCAGTACGCACTATTCGTTTTCAAACAACACCATTCAGAATGTAACCACGCTGGGGGCCAACGATGTCACGACCACTACTTTTGCTAACGTCGGGGCGGATAAGAACCTCGGGGCCGATCTCAGTATCAATTATCCATTGTCGAAAAAGTGGAACCTGAACGTTAATGCCGAGCTATTGCAGGTATGGTTAAAGGGAACGTACAACGGCAGCTTTTACACCAACAGCGGCCAGCAGGGGCACATATTTATTTCCTCAAATTACAGGACCGATAATGGTTTCCGTTTTAACCTTGATGTCGGATTCGACAGCAGGTACGTATTGCTGCAGGGCAGAGACAATTATTTTTTCAATAACTCTTATAGTGTGGTTAAAGAGTTGTTTAATAAGAAGTTTATGGCCTATATAGGAGTTAACAATCCTTTCCACAAATTCAATACGCTCGATTTTTTTACAAAATCAGCAGACTTTCAAACATATAACGCCAATCAAAATTACTACCGCGCCATAAATGTTGGTTTTCTGTACCGGTTCGGAAAATTAAACAGCAACGTAAAAAAGACCCAGCGGACCATCCAAAATGATGATTCGACAACCGCGGGCGGGAAGAATTGAGGAGAGTGTTCAAGGTGTTCAACCCGTTCAAGGTGTTCAACGTGTTCAACGCGTTCAATGCGTTCAATGCGTTCAAAGTGTTCAACCCGTTCAACCTGTTCAACCCGTTCAATGCGTTCAACCTGTTCAACTCTCACAAAATTGAACACTATCGCCCGGTACTTCGTTATTCATCATTCGAAATTCGGTGTTCGATATTCCGATCAACCATTTTAATTTTCGTTAAATACATTTAGCCTTTATCTTAGGGGCTTTAAACCGGATCAATGTCGTTGAAAAATAAGACCGTCATTATTACAGTCGCTTCGTCGGGCATCGGGAAGGCCTGCGCCGCGGAATTTGCCCGCCGCGGCGCTAACCTGGTTTTGGGCGCACGGCAATACGTTACCCTTTGCGAGATAGCCGGGGAGCTTGAAAAAGACTTTGGCATTACCGCTGTTGCCGTGCAATGCGATGTTTCGAACGAGGAAGATTGCAAGCTGCTGATCAACCAGGCCATGATCACGTTCAACCGCATCGATGTGCTGATCAACAACGCCGGGATCAGCATGCGCGCCCTGTTCAAAGACCTCGACCTGGTGGTGATCCGCAACCTGATGGATGTTAACTTTTGGGGAACCGTTTACTGTACAAAATATGCACTGCCCGAACTGCTGAAAAATAAAGGCTCGGTGGTGGGGGTATCATCCATTGCCGGGTATCGCGGCCTGCCGGGCCGCACGGGGTATTCGGCATCAAAGTTTGCCATGAACGGCTTCCTGGAAGCATTGCGCGTGGAGAACTTAAAAACCGGCCTGCATGTGATGATAGCCGCACCCGGGTTTACCGCATCAAACATCCGCAATACCGCCCTCTCGAAAGACGGCCAGGCGTATGGCGAAACCAACATGGACGAGGATAAGCTAATGAGCGCCGGGGAAGTGGCCACGATCATTGCGGACGGCGTAGCCGACCGGAAAAGGACGCTCATTATGACCACCCAGGGTAAATTTGCCGTATTGATGAATAAGCTGCTGCCTGCCTGGGTAGATAAAAAAGTGTTCGACCTGTTTGCCAGGGAGCGGAACCCGTTAATAAAATAGATACAAATGTCAACCAAATAATTCTTCCGATGAAAAGTATCGCAATTATTTTTACCGCTTTTCTCTTGCTTGCCTCAACCGCTTCTGCACAAAAAAAGTTAACCCGCGATGAGCGAATGAAATGGTGGCGCGAAGCCAGGTTTGGTATGTTTATTCACTGGGGCGATTACGCGCAGTGGGGAGGGATATACCATGGGGTACATGTTGCACATGGCGGCGAGTGGATAATGAACCGTGCAAAAATACCGGTGGCAGTTTACCAGGATGCAGCAAAAACCTTTAACCCGGTACAGTACGACGCCGATGCCTGGGTGAGAATGGCGAGGGATGCCGGGATGAAATATATTGTGATAACCGCCAAGCACCACGACGGGTTTGCGATGTTTAAATCAAACGCCAGCAAATGGAACATTGCCGATGCCACGCCTTACGGTAAAGATGTATTAAAGCCATTGGCCGCGGCCTGCAAAAAATACGGCATCAAATTAGGATTTTATTACTCGCAGGCCCAGGACTGGAACAACCCCGGCGGCGCCGTTTCGCGCAAAGTGGCAACAGATGGCTGGCCCAATCCCGATTCGGCAAGAATAGACGCTTATACCAAAGAACATAACGGGCATTGGGACCCCTATCAAACCACCGCGACAATGAGCGAATATATCGACCGCGTCGCGGTTCCGCAGGTTAAGGAGCTGTTAACTAACTATGGAGATGTGGCTGTATTGTGGTGGGATACGCCTACCGGGATGACAGATGAATTTGCCGGAAAGCTATCGGCCCTATTAGCCTTACAGCCTGATATTATTACCAACGATCGTTTTTAGTCAGGACGATGATCTCTTCATTTTCGTCCGGCGG